>Ga0114129_10000341_pt1 | contig 54331 bp, 38 predicted proteins | sample RhiMetdeltSRZDD1_FD_80071 | JGI IMG/M metagenome (GOLD analysis project Ga0114129, IMG submission 80071) | Populus rhizosphere microbial communities from Tennessee, USA - Rhizosphere MetaG P. deltoides SRZDD1 (version 2) (version 2) | ecosystem: Host-associated > Plants > Roots > Rhizosphere >...
CGCGCGCGAGGCCGGGCTGGAGAAAATCGACAAGACCGTCGACTCGGTCTGTCCGTTCTGCGGCGTCGGCTGCCTGCTCACGTATCACGTCAACACGCAGCAGAACGTCATCAAGTTCGTCAACGGCAAGGACGGCCCGTCCAACCATAACCGCCTGTGCGTCAAGGGCCGCTACGGCTTCGACTACGCGGCGCACCCGCAGCGCCTGACCCAGCCGTTAATAAGGAGACCGGGTTTCCCGAAGACCGCGCACTTCAAGACCGATCCGGCGAACTGGTCCGAAGTGTTCCGCGAGGCGAGCTGGGAAGAAGCGCTCGAGCTCGCCGCCTCCGGCTTGAAAAAGATCCGCGAGCAGGATCGCTACGCGCTCGCCGGCTTCGGCTCGGCGAAGGGCTCGAACGAGGAGGCGTACCTGTTCCAGAAGCTGGTGCGTACCGGCTTCGGCACCAACAACGTCGATCATTGCACGCGCCTGTGCCACGCCTCGTCGGTGGTCGCGCTGCTCGAGGGCATCGGCTCGGGCGCGGTCTCCAACCAGGTGAACGACGTCGAGAACGCCGAGGTGATCTTCCTCATTGGCGCCAATCCGACGTCGAACCACCCGGTGGCTGCGACCTGGATGAAGAATGCGGCGAAGCGCGGCGCGAAGCTGATCTACGCCGACCCGCGGCGCGGCGACCTTTCGCGCCACGCCTGGCGCATGCTGCAGTTCAATCCCGACACCGATGTCGCGCTGCTGAACGCGATGATCCACACGATCATCGAAGAGAATCTTGTCAATGAATCTTTCGTAAAAGACCGCACGAGCGGCTTCGAAGCGCTGAAGCAAAACGCCAAGAACTACTCGCCGGAGAAGATGGCGCCGATCTGCGGCATCCCGGCCGAAACGATCCGCGAGTGCGCGCGCGCCTTCGCGACCTCCAAGGGCTCGATGATCCTTTGGGGAATGGGAATCTCGCAGCACGTGCACGGCACCGATAACGCGCGCTGCCTGATTGCGCTGTGCCTGATGACCGGTCAGGTCGGCAAGCCGGGCTCGGGGCTGCACCCGCTGCGCGGCCAGAACAACGTGCAGGGTGCGTCCGACTCGGGCCTGATCCCGATGATGTACCCGGACTACCAGCGAGTCGCGATGCCGGAGGCGAAGGCGCGCTTCGAGAAGTTCTGGGGCGCCGAGCTCGACCCGAAGCCCGGTCTCACCGTGGTCGAGATCGTCAATGCGGCGTACGACGGCAAGATCCGCGGCATGTACATCATGGGCGAGAACCCGGCGATGTCCGACCCCGACGTCGAGCACGCGCGCGCCGGCATGGCGAAGCTCGAGCACCTGGTGGTGCAGGACATCTTCCTCACCGAAACCTGCTACCTCGCCGACGTGGTGCTGCCGGCGACCGCCTGGCCCGAGAAGACCGGAACCGTGACCAACACCGACCGCATGGTGCAGCTCGGCCGCAAGGCGGTCGAGCCGCCGGGCGATGCGCGCGAGGACTTCTGGATCCTGGTGGAGCTCGGCCGGCGACTCGGCCTGGATTGGAAGTACCAGCATCCGAAAGAAGTGTTCAACGAGATGCGCGGCTGCATGGACTCGATCCGGGGCATCACCTGGGAGCGCTTGGAGCGCGACTCGTCGGTCACCTATCCGTGCGAGAACGAGGGCGACGCCGGTACGCCGGTGGTCTTTACCGAAGTGTTCCCTACGCCGACCGGGCGCGCGAAGTTCGTACCCGCGGACCTGATCCCGGCGGACGAGCGGCCCGACGACGAGTACCCGATGGTGCTCATCACCGGGCGCCAGCTCGAGCACTGGCATACCGGCGCGATGACACGGCGCTCCGGCGTGCTCGACGCGATCGAGCCGGAACCGGTCGCTTCGCTGCATCCGCTGGAAATCGAGAAGCTGGGAATCAAGGCGGGAGACCTCGTCACGGTCGAATCGCGCCGCGGCAAGATCGCGCTGTATGCGCGCGCGGACGCAGGCACACCGCGCGGCGCAGTGTTCATTCCGTTCGCGTTCTACGAAGCGGCGGCGAACCTGCTGACCAATCCGGTGCTCGACCCGTTCGGCAAGATCCCCGAGTTCAAGTACTGCGCCGTGCGCCTGACCAAGGGCGGCGCGCGGCCGGGGGACCCCGGGTACGGCAAGGGCCGCTCGCTTACCCAGCTCTACGGCTAAACCAAAAACGAAACGAGGAGATCATGCCGTCCGACATCGAGATCGCGCAGGCAGCAAAGCTGCAGCGCATTTCCAAGATTGCGCAGGAGAGGCTCGGCATTCCCGAGGAGCACATCGAGCCCTTCGGGCACTACAAGGCGAAGATTTCGCTGCCGTATCTCGACTCGCTGAAGGACCGCAAGGACGGCAAGCTGATCCTGGTGACGGCGATGACGCCGACGCCCGCGGGCGAAGGCAAGACGACGACGACGGTGGGCTTGGGCGACGCGCTCAACCACATCGGCAAGAAGGCGGTCATCTGCCTGCGCGAGCCGTCGCTCGGACCGGTGTTCGGCATGAAGGGCGGCGCGGCGGGCGGCGGCTACGCCCAGGTCGTGCCGATGGAAGACATCAACCTGCACTTCACCGGCGACTTCAACGCGATCGGCCTCGCGAACAACCTGCTGGCGGCGACGATCGACAACCACATCCACCACGGCAACGCGCTCGGCATCGACGTGCGCCGCATTGCATGGCGCCGCGTGATGGACATGAACGATCGCGCGCTGCGCGACATCGTGGTGTCGCTCGGCGGCACCGCGAACGGCTATCCGCGCCAGGACGGATTCGACATCGTCGTCGCTTCCGAGATCATGGCGATCTTCTGCCTGTCCAATTCGCTCGAGGATCTGAAAAAGCGTCTCGGCAGCATCGTCTGCGCGTATACGCGTGAAGGCAAGCCGGTTCTGGCACGCGATCTGAACGTGCACGGCGCGATGACGGTGCTGCTGAAGGATGCGCTCCCGCCCAACCTCGTGCAGACGCTCGAGAACAACCCGGCGTTCATTCACGGCGGCCCGTTCGCCAACATCGCGCACGGCTGCAATTCGGTCATCGCGACGAAAGCAGCGCTGAAGCTCGCCGACTACGTCGTGACCGAAGCCGGCTTCGGGGCCGACCTCGGCGCCGAGAAGTTCGTCGACATCAAGTGCCGCAAGAGCGGGCTGCGTCCCTCGGCGGTCGTGCTCGTCGCAACCATCCGGGCGCTCAAGTTCCATGGCGGCGTCGACCTGAAGGAGCTGAACAAGGAAAACCTCGCGGCGCTCGAGAAGGGCATCGCGAACCTCGAGCGCCACGTCGACAACGTGCGCAACCACTACGGCTTGCCGTGCGTCGTCTCGATCAATCGCTTTACGGCCGACACCAGCGCCGAGATCGAGCTGCTGAAGAAGAAATTTTCGAGCAAGGCGCCGGTGGTCCTGGCGACGCACTGGGGCGACGGCGGCAAGGGCGCCGCGGATCTTGCGCGCACGGTCGTCGAGCTGATCGACCAGGCACCATCAGGATTCAAGTTCGTCTATGACGAGGCGCAGCCGCTGTGGGACAAGATCGAGGCGATCGCGACCAAGATTTACGGCGCGAAGGAAGTGACCGCGGACGCCAAGGTGCGCAACCAGATCAAGGCGCTGCAGGACGGCGGCTACGGGCACTATCCGGTTTGCGTGGCGAAGACGCAGTACTCGTTCTCGACCAACCCGCAGGCGAAAGCCGCGCCCAGCGGGCACACGATCAACGTGCGCGAAGTGCGGCTTGCCGCAGGCGCCGAGTTCGTCGTGATGGTCTGCGGCGACATCATGACGATGCCGGGGCTGCCGAAGGTTCCCTCGGCCGAGAAGATCGACCTCATCGACGGCAAGGTCGTCGGACTGTTCTAGGCCCTAGAATAGGCCGCGGAGGAGGAGCCCGATGGAAGAGTGGATGACCCAGGCATTCTGGGTCGGCCTGGCGAAGATCATCGGCGTCAACATCGTGCTGTCGGGCGACAACGCGGTCGTGATCGCGCTGGCCGCCCGGTCGCTGCCGCCGAAACAGCAGAAGCTGGCGATTCTGTGGGGTGCCGGCGCCGCCGTCGTCCTGCGGATCATTCTGACGTTCTTCGCGGTGGCGTTGCTCGCGCTGCCGTGGCTGAAGATCGTCGGCAGCCTGCTGCTCTTCTGGATCGGCATCAAGCTGCTCGTGCCCGAGGAGCCGGGCGACGACGTCGCCGCAAGCGACAACCTGATCGCGGCGATCAAGACCATCCTCATCGCCGACCTCGTGATGAGCCTCGACAACGTCATCGCGGTCGCCGCGGCCGCGGGCGGCAGCATCACGCTGCTCGTGCTCGGCCTCGCGATCTCGATCCCGCTGGTGATCTTCGGCGCGACGCTGCTCGTCAAGCTGATGGATCGCTTCCCGATCATCATCACGCTCGGTGCGGCGCTGATCGGACTGGTCGCCGGCGAGATGATCGTCACCGATCCCGTGGCCATCGGTTGGATGAAGGAACACGTCGCCGCGGTGCAGTTCGACGGCGACAAGCCGAAACTGCTTGGCATGAGCCTGGAGCTGCTGTGCGGCGCGCTCGGGGCGGTCATCGTCGTGGTGTGGGGCCTGTGGCTCGCGAAGCGCCAGGCCGCCCGCAGCGAGGGCGAGACTGCAAACGAGGTGCCGCCGCCGAACTCTTGATCGCGATCAAGGTCTACTCGCCTGAGTCGCAACGAGAATCCGGGACAGCGGAGTTGTCACGAGGAGGAGGAGCCATGAAACGCAGCATGCATGCAGTGATCGCGCTCGCCGCAGCATTCACCCTTGTGCCCGCGGCGCAGGCCTGGGAGCCCACCAAGACGGTCGAGTTCATCGTTCCCGCCGGAACCGGCGGAGGCGCCGACCAGATGGCGCGCATCGTCCAGTCGATCGTCGCCAAGCACAACCTGATGAAGCAGTCGATGGTTGTGGTCAACAAGGCGGGCGGCGCCGGTGCGGAGGGATTCCTCGACGTCAAGGGCGCGAGGGGCGATCCGCACAAGATCATCATCACGCTCTCGAACCTGTTCACCACGCCGCTCGCGACCGGCGTGCCGTTCAACTGGCGCGACCTCACGCCGGTGCAGATGCTTGCGCTCGACCAATTCGTGCTGTGGGTGAACGCCGAGACGCCATACAGGACGTCGAAGGAGTACCTCGAGGCGGCGAAGAAGGCCGGCGGCAAGTTCAAGATGGCGGGAACCGGCTCGAAGCAGGAAGACCAGATCATCACCGTCGCGGTCGAGCAGAAGACCGGCGCGAAGTTCATCTACATCCCGTTCAAGGGCGGCGGCGACGTCGCGGTGCAGCTCGTCGGCAAGCACGCCGACTCGACGGTCAACAATCCGATCGAGGCGGTGGCGCAGTGGCGCGGGGGAAAACTGCGGCCGCTCTGCGTCTTCGATCCGAAGCGCATGCCGTACCCGACCAAGGTGACCGACAAGATGTCGTGGGCGGACATCCCGACCTGCAAGGAGCAGGGCCTCGACGTTGAGTACCTGATGCTGCGCGGGATCTTCATGCCCGCGGACGTCAAGCAGGAGCACGTGGACTACTACGTGAGCCTCTTCAAGCGCGTGCGCGAGACGCCGGAATGGAAGGCGTTCATGGAGCAGGGCGCCTTCAATCAGACCGCGCTCACCGGCAAGGAATACGCCGATTGGGTCGCGAGGGAGGAAGCTCGGCACGTCGCCCTGATGAAGGGCGCGGGCTTCATCGCCAAGTAGCCCACGAAAAAGGGAGGGCGGGATGTCCGAAGGTCCGGACAGTCGGCCTGCGTTCGGGGTCAAGACTGCGGAAATCGCGGTGGCGCTGGTCTTCCTGGCGCTCGGCGCGATCGTCGTCTATGACAGCGCGCGGCTGGGCGCGAGGTGGGCCGAGGACGGCCCGCAGACCGGTTACTTTCCCTTTTACGTCGGGCTGATCATCTGCGCCGCGTCGCTGGTGAACCTGGTCACGGCGCTGGCGATTCGCCCGGAAAAAGACAGGACCTTCGTCGGCGTCGCGCAGCTGAAGCTCGTCCTGGCAGTGCTGATTCCCTCGGCGGTGTACGTGGCGCTGATCGGCTGGATCGGCATCTACGTCGCATCCGCAGTGTTCATCGCGTTCTTCATGCGCTGGCTGGGCAAGTATCCGTGGTGGAAGACCGCCGCGGTAAGCATCGGCAACAGCGTCGTTTTCTTCCTGATCTTCGAAGTCTGGTTCAAGATCCCGCTGCCCAAGGGGCCGCTGGAGAACCTGCTCGGGATCGCCTGACGTGGAAGAGATCCAGTCGCTGCTGCAGGGCTTCGTCATCGCGCTGTCGCTGAAGAACGTGGCGCTGATGTTCGCCGGGATCATCCTCGGCGTGATCATCGGCGTGCTGCCGGGGCTGGGCGGAGCGAACGGCGTGGCGATCCTGCTGCCGCTGACGTTCACCATGGCGCAGGTGCCCGGCGGAACCACTTCGGCGATCATCCTGCTGTCGTGCATCTACTGGGGCGCGCTGTTCGGCGGCGCGATCACGTCGATCCTGTTCAACATTCCGGGCGAGCCGTGGTCGGTCGCGACCACCTTCGATGGTTATCCGCTCGCGCAGAAGGGCCGGGCGGGCGAGGCGCTGACCGCAGCGTTCACGTCCTCGTTCGTCGGCGCGCTGGTCGCGACAATCGTGATCACGTTCCTCTCGCCGGTAGTGGCGAAGTTCGCGCTCGAATTTGGCCCGCCCGAGTTCTTCGCCGTGTACCTGCTCACGTTTTGCGCGTTCGTCGGCATGTCGAAAGAACCCCCGTTCAAGACGATCGCGGCGATGATGATCGGCTTCGCGCTCGCCGCCGTCGGGACCGACCCCGTGACCGGCACGCTGCGCATGACGTTCGGCACCACCCCGTTGCTTGCGGGCTTCGATTTCCTGGTGGCAGTGATCGGGCTGTTCGGCATCGGCGAGATCCTGCTGACGCTGGAAGAGGGCTTGGCGTTCAAGGGCGCATCGGCCAAGCTCAACATGAAAGTGGTGCTGGAAACGTGGCGTGAACTGCCGAAGTACTGGCTCACGTCGATCCGCTCTTCCGCGGTGGGTTGCTTCATGGGCATCGTGCCCGGCGGCGCGACGCCCGCTTCGTTCATGAGCTACGGGATCGCGCGGCGTTTTTCTCCGGACGGCGCGAAGTTCGGCAGCGGCCAGGTCGAGGGCGTGGTTGCGCCCGAAACCGCGGCGCATGCCGCCGGGACCTCGGCGCTGCTGCCGATGCTCACGCTCGGCGTTCCCGGCTCACCGACCGCGGCCGTGCTGCTCGGCGGCTTGCTGATCTGGGGCCTGCAGCCGGGGCCGCTGCTGTTCGTCGAGCAGAAAGACTTCGTCTGGGGGCTGATCGCCAGCATGTACCTCGGCAACATCGCCGGCCTGATCGTCGTCCTCACGTGCGTGCCGCTGTTCGCCGCGATCCTGCGGATCCCGTTCGCGGTGATCGCGCCGATCATCCTGGTGATCTGCGCGATCGGCGCCTATACCGTGCACAACTCGATGTTCGACGTCTGGATGATGATCGTGTTCGGCGTGTTCGGCTACGTCTTCAAGAAGCTCCAGTATCCGCTCGCGCCGCTGGTGCTCGCGATCGTGCTCGGCGATCGCGCCGAGGCCTCGTTCCGCCAGGCGATGCTGGTCTCGCAGGGGGAAATGAGCGTGTTCTTCTCCAACGCGCTCGTCGGCTCGCTCACCGGCCTCGCGCTGTTTCTGCTGTTCTGGCCGCTGCTGTCGGCGGCGCTGGCAAGGATCAGGAATAAATAGGGACGTACCCCATTTTTCGAGGCACGGAAAAATGGGGTACGTCCCTTTTTTTCTAGCCGAACTTGCGCTTCAGCCGCGAAAGCGTCTCGGGCGTGAGATTCAGGTAGGCGGCGAGCTCTTTCTTCGGAATGCGCCCGGCGAGTTCCGGGTGCTTGCGGTGAAAGCGCGCGAGGCGCCCGGGCGCGTCGAGCAGATGCAGCGTGATGGTGTGCGCCATCACCTCCGACATCAGCTTCATGACCTCGTATTCGAAGCGGCCCTTGATGTCGGGATGGCGATCGAGGAACTCGGCCCACAGCGGCATCGGCAGCGCAGCGATGCGGACCTTGGTCACGGCGACGATCGAGTACGGCACGGGGGTGCGCAGGCGCCACGCCGCGTAGGACGTGTCCATTTCGTTTTCCGCCGCAAAGCGCAGGATCATCTCGCGGCCCTCGGGGTTCGACACCACGCGCTTCAGCATCCCGTCGAGGATGAAGATCTGCTCCATCTGCTCGTCGCCCTGGCGCACGAGGTACTCGCCCTTGGCGAAATCGCCCGCCGCGAGCAGCGGCTCGAGCTCCTGCCATTGATCGGCGCGCATCTCGCGCAGCACCAGATTGCGGTGCAGCTGCAGCCGCAGGCTGTTGCTCTGGGGATGGACCGCGATCAAGGTCATTGCGGGCGGATTGTAGCTTCTTGACCGCAGTCAAGGCCTTGCACACGCGCGGATTCTTACCATATCGACCTTCCCGCAAGGATCCCGCATTCCAGGAGGCCCGATGGGCACCGCAGAACCCCAGGTAGCCACTGTCGCCGATGTCGAGCAGCCCAGTGCGGATGGCTTTCAGCTGGTCATCGATGCGCTGAAACTCAACGGCATCGACACGATCTACGGATTGCCCGGCATTCCGATCACCGACCTGACGCGGCGCGCGCAGGCCGCGGGCCTGCGTGTGCTTTCGTTCCGCCATGAGCAGAACGCAGGCTACGCCGCGTCCATTGCCGGCTTTCTGACGCAGCAGCCGGGCATCTGCCTGACCGTGTCCGCGCCGGGCTTCCTGAACGGCCTCAACGCGCTTGCCCACGCGACCACCAACTGCTTCCCGATGATCCTCATCAGCGGGTCGAGCGAGCGCGAGATCGTCGACCTGCAGCAGGGCGACTACGAAGAAATGGACCAGCTGGCGATCGCCAAGCCGCTGGCCAAGGCGGCGTTCCGTGTGCTGCACGCCGAGGACATCGGCGTCGGCGTCGCGCGCGCGATCCGCGCCGCGGTGTCGGGACGTCCCGGCGGCGTCTATCTCGACATGCCGGCGAAGCTGTTCGCGCAAAGCATCGACGCCGTGGCGGGAAAGAATTCATTGATCAAGGTGGTGGATCCCGCGCCGCGCCAGATTCCGGCTGCAGAGGCGGTCAAGCGCGCGCTCGAGTTGCTGCAGAGCGCGCACAAGCCGCTGATCATCCTCGGCAAAGGCGCGGCCTACGCGCAGGCAGACGCGGACATTCGCGCGCTGGTCGAAAAGAGCGGGATTCCGTATTTGCCGATGTCGATGGCCAAGGGCCTGCTGCCCGACACGCACCCGCAGTGCGCGTCCGCCGCACGCTCCTACGTGCTGCCGGAGGCGGATGTCGTGATGCTGATCGGCGCGCGCCTGAACTGGCTGCTTTCCCACGGCAAGGGCAAGACCTGGGGCGGCAAGCACCACAAGGCGTGGGGCGGCCAGAAGTTCATCCAGGTCGACATCTCGCCGCAGGAGGCCGACAGCAACGTGCGCATCGACGCGCCTGTGGTCGGCGACATCGGCTCCTGCGTGTCGGCGCTGCTCGCGGCAGCGGGCTCGAGCTGGCCGAAGCCGCCGGCCGAGTGGCTCTCGGCCGTGGCGAATCGCAAGAGCACCAACATCGCCAAGATGACCGAGACGCTCGCCAAGGATCCATCGCCGATGAATTTCCACAGCGCGCTCGCTGTGGTGCGCGACATCGTCAAGGCGAATCCCGGCGCGATGTTCGTCAACGAGGGCGCCAACGCGCTCGATTTCACGCGCAGCATCGTGGACATGTACGAACCGCGGAAGCGCATCGACGTCGGTACGTGGGGAATCATGGGAATCGGCATGGGCTACTGCGTCGCCGCTGCGGTGGTGAGCAAGCAGCAGGTGATCGCGATCGAGGGCGACAGCGCATTCGGCTTCTCGGGAATGGAAGTCGAGACGATCTGCCGCTACAACCTGCCGGTGTGCATCGTGATCATGAACAACAACGGCGTCTACCGCGGCACCGACGTCAATCCGACCGGCGGCCCGGATGTGGCGCCCACCGTCTTCGTCAAGGGCGCTCGCTACGACAAGCTGATGGAAGCGTTCGGCGGCGTCGGCGTGCATGCCACGACGCCGGCCGAGTTGCGCAAGGCAATGGAAGAGGCGATCCGCTCCCGCAAGCCGACGCTGATCAATGCCGTGATCGACGAGACGGCCGGAACGGAGAGCGGCCGCATCACCAGCCTCAATCCCAGCAGCGGGAAGAAGAAGTAAGCCATGGAAGCGCTCAAGGGCGTACGCATCCTGGACATGACGCATGTCCAGGCAGGACCCACCTGCAGCCAGCTGCTCGCCTGGCTGGGGGCGGACGTGATCAAGTTCGAGAACCCGCAGGGCGACGCGACGCGAGGCCAGCTGCGCGACGTGCCGAACGCCGACAGCCTGTACTTCACGATGCTCAACTGCAACAAGCGGTCGATCACCGTCAACATGAAGACCGCCGAAGGCAAGCAGGTGTTCGTCGACCTGCTGCAGAAGTGCGACATCGTGATGGAGAACTTCGGCCCCGGCGTGCTCGAGCGCTTCGGCTTTCCGTGGGAAAAAATCCGCGAGATCAACCCGCGCATCGTGATGGGCTCGATCAAGGGGTTCGGCTCGAGCGGGCCGTACGCCGATTTCAAGGCCTACGAGAACGTCGCGCAGGCGATGGGCGGCTCCATGAGCACGACCGGGGTGCCCGACGGGCCGCCGTTCGTCACCGGAGCGCAGATCGGCGACTCGGGCACCGGGCTGCACCTCGCAATCGGGCTGCTCGCCGCGCTGCGCCAGCGCGATCTCACCGGCAAGGGGCAGTACGTGGAAGTGGCGATGATGGACGGCGTGATGAATCTGTGCCGCGTCAAGTTTCGCGATCATCAGCGCCTCGCGCGCCAGGCGCTCGCCGAATATTCGGTGCCGACGTACAAGGGGATGGGCGATGTGCCGCGCGCCGGCAACGACTCCGGCGGCGGCCAGCTCGGCAACGCGGTGCACTGCAAGCCGCACGGCGCGAACGACTGGCTCTATGTCGTCGTGCAGGAGGCGGTGTGGGAAGACCTCGCCAAGCGGATCGGGCCGGATGTCGGAGTCCCCGACCTCGCCACCGACCCGCGCGTGGCGACGATCCCGGAGCGGCGCAAGAACCAGCAGCTCGTCTGGACCCTGCTCAACAAATTCGCCGAGAAGTACACCAAGCGCGAGCTTATGGGGATCCTCAATCCGCTCGACGTGCCGTGCGGGCCGATCATGAGCACCGAGGATCTGGCGAACGACGAGCACGTGCGCGGCCGGGACATGTGGGTCGAGCTGGACCATCCGCAGCGCGGCAAGTGGTGGAACGTCGGCATGCCGATCAAGCTCTCGGATTCGCCGACGCGGATCGAGCGTTCGCCGACGCTGGGCGAGCATACCGAGGAGATCCTGCGGTCGGTGCTCGACTATGACGATTCCAGGATCGCCAACCTGAAGCAGGCGGGAGCGTTCTCCGTTCCGCCGAAGAAGGCCGCATGAGGCTCGCGATCACCGGCCAGCAGGATTTCGGCAAGGCGGTGCTGGAAGCGTTTCTCGCGCGCGGCGACGAGGTCGCAGGCGTGTTCTGCGCGCCCGAGAAGCCCGGCGCGCGTCCCGACGCGCTCAAGGTCGCCGCGCAGGAAAAAGGCGTGCGCGTATTCCAGTTCGCATCGCTGAAGAGCGACGAGGCGAAGCAGGCGCTGCGGGGTCTGGGCGCCGAGATCGGCATCATGGCGTTCGTGCTGCAGTTCGCGCCGCAGGACTTCGTCACGATCCCGAAGCACGGCACGATCCAGTACCACCCGTCGCTATTGCCGAAATACCGCGGGCCGTCGTCGATCAACTGGCCGATCGCGCGCGGCGAGACGCAGACCGGGCTGACGATCTTCCGCCCGACCGACGGGCTCGACGAGGGCCCGGTCGTGCTGCAGAAGACGACACCGATCGGCCCGGACGACACGCTCGGGACGGTGTACTTCGAGCGCCTGTTCCCGATGGGCGTGCAGGCGATGCTCGAAGCGGCCGACCTCGTGGTGGCCGGCAAGCAGCGCGAAACGGTCCAGGACGAATCCCAGGCGACCTACGAGGGCTGGTTTCGCAAGGCCGAGGCGCGCATCCACTGGGCGAGCCACGTCGATCACGTGTACAACGTCATCCGGGGCTCCAATCCGGCGCCGGGCGCGTGGACTACGCTCGAGGGCAGGGAATTGCAGATTTTCGATGCAAGAAAAATCCCGGTGCGCACCTTCGGCGCGGTCCGCGGCAAGATCGGCGAGATCGTCGAAGCCGCCGGAAACGCGTTCCAGGTCACGGCGCAGGGCGGCCGCATCGAAGTCTTGCGCGCCAAGCTGGCGGACGGCAAGAAAGTGGCCGCGTCGGAGCTGATCACGGCGGGATCCATCCAGGCAGGGCAAGTCCTCGGCGTCTAGCTGTCCGGCGGTAGCGGGATGGCGTAGAATTTTTCGCCTTTTCGCGCTTTCGCGCGTCGGTACTTCTGGGGGGCCGCAGGATGAAAGCCTTGGGCAGCGGATTCTGGAGGACGGACTGGTTTCTCGGGGCGTTGATCGTCGTCCTGGTGGTGATCTTCAACCGGGCGAGCGATCTGATCCCGAGCCTGGAGCGCAAGGCGTACGACCTCGGCGTGCGCGCGACCTCGCGCGAGCCGGCGAAGAACATCACGATCATCGCGATCGACGAGGAGAGCCTGGAGAAGATCGGGCGCTGGCCGTGGTCGCGCGAGGTGCTGGCGAAGATGACCGATCAGCTCGCCGCCGCGAAGGCCAAGGTCATCGCGAACACGATCCTGCTCTCGGAGCCGCAGTTGGACCCCGGCTACCAGTACGTCGTCAAGCTGCTCGACGTGGCGCAGAAATCCGCTGCGCAGGCGCCGGCGACAGCGCCCGCGCCGGGCACCGATCCGGCCGCTGCCCCATCGCCCCCGGCCCCGGATGCGCTTGCTCCGATCGTCGCGCTGCTGAAGGAAGCGGAAGTCGCGCTGAATACCGACCGCAAGCTCGCGGAAAGCTACGCCAAGGCGGCGAACGTGGTGCAGCCGATGCTGTTCACGATTGGTGACCCGCTCGGCCGGCCGGACAAGCCGCTGCCCGCGTTCGCGCTGAAGAACGCGATCGCGATGCCGAAGGGCGGCGGCGACACGTTCGGCTACCTCACCTCCTCGGTGCGGCTGCCCATCGACGCGATCGGTACCGCGGCGGCGGGTCTCGGGCACCTGAATACCCTGCAGGACGTCGACGGCGGCGTACGTCAGGAACCGCTGGTGCTGCAGTATTTCGACCAGCTGTTTCCGTCGATGTCGATGATGATCGCGGCGCGCAGTCTCAACCTGACCCCGGCGGACATCAAGGTGCAGCGGGGCGAGAGCGTCTCGCTCGGCAGGCTGCGGATCGGCACCGATCCCGCCCTGCAGATGTACACGTACTTCTACAAGGATCGCGACAACCGGCCGGCGTTCAGCGTCGCCTCGTTCTACGACGTCGCCAATGGCAAGATCCCGGCGGCGAACTTTGCCGATCGCATCGTGCTGATCGGCGCGACCGCGCCCGGCCTCGGCGCGACCCAGGTGACCCCCATCTCTCCCTCGATGGCGCCGGTGCTGACGCTGGCGCACTCGGTGTCGTCGATCCTGCAGGAACACTTCTTCGTCGCGCCGACCTGGGGGCACTGGATCGAGATGCTGCTGTTCATGCTGGTCGCGGCGTATCTCATCGTGCTGCTGCCGCGTCTTGCGGCGGGTCCCGCGCTCGCGATCTCGGGTGCAGCGTTCGTCGCGCTGATCGCGCTTCACTTCGGGTTGATGGTCGGCAGCGGCATGTGGCTGCAGCTCATGCTTCCGGCGACGCTGCTGCTGATCGGCCACGGCGCGCTGGTGTCGAAGCGCTTCATCATCACCGAGCGCGCGAAGGTGAAGTCCGACGAGACGTCCGCGGAGTCGAACCGCATGCTGGGCCTTGCCTACCAGGGACAGGGCCAGCTCGACATGGCGTGGGACAAGTTCCGCCAGGTCACGCTCTCCGACGCGCTGATGGAGAACCTGTACAACCTCGGGCTCGATTTCGAGCGCAAGCGCCAGTTCAACAAGGCCGAGAGCGTGTTCCGCCACATGCACGGCTTCAATCCGAAGTTCCGCGACCTCGAGCAGCGGCTCTCGCGCGCCAAGCAGCTGTCCGAGACCGTCATGCTCGGCGGCGGTGCTGCCACGGGGCGCACCAACGTTTCCATCCTCGGCGAAGGCGGGGAGATGGAAAAGCCGATGCTCGGCCGCTACCAGGTGGAGAAGGAGCTCGGCAAGGGCGCGATGGGCGTCGTCTACCTGGGCAAGGATCCGAAGATCGGGCGCGTCGTGGCGATCAAGACAATGGCGCTTTCGCAGGAGTTCGAGGCCGACGAGCTCGTCGAGGTGAAAGAGCGGTTTTTCCGCGAAGCCGAGACGGCCGGACGGCTGTCGCACCCGAACATCGTGACGATCTACGACGCCGGCGAAGAGCACGACCTGTGCTACATCGCGATGGAGCTGCTGAAGGGCGGCGATCTGGTCAGCTTCAGCAAGCCGGGGAGCCTGCTGCAGCCCTCGAAGGTCATCTCGATCGTCGCGCGCGCCGCCGAGGCGCTCGGCTATGCGCACAAGCAGGGCGTGGTCCACCGCGACATCAAGCCGGCCAACCTGATGTATCACCCGGACACCGACACGCTCAAGGTCACCGATTTCGGCATTGCCCGGCTGACCGATTCGTCGAAGACCAAGACCGGCATGGTGCTCGGCACGCCTTCCTTCATGTCGCCCGAGCAGCTCGCCGGCAAGCGCATCGAGGGACGCTCGGATCTGTTTTCGCTCGCCGTGAGCCTGTATCAGCTGCTCTCCGGCAGGCTGCCGTTCGAGGGCGAGTCGATGGCGCAGCTGATGTTCAAGATCGCGAACGAGCCGCCGACTGACATTCGCAGCGTGAACCCGGCGATCGCGCCCGGGCTGGTGCAGTTCCTGGACAAGGCGATGGCGAAGAATCCCGACGACCGGTATCAGTCGGGCGAAGAGTTTGCGCAGGCGCTGCGCGTCGCGCCGGCTGCGGGCGCCGCGCCCGCAGCCGCCATCGCGCCCGCCGCTGCGCACCCCGCCGCAGCCGGAGCGGGCAAAGGCGTGGACATCGAGCTCTAGCGCGCCGCATGGATCTGACGCAGACCCTGCAGATCGCAAGTTGCACCGACCCGGGCATGGTGCGGTCGCATAACGAGGATTCGATCGCCTCGGACGCGGCGAGCGGCCTCGTCGTGCTCGCCGACGGGATGGGCGGATACAACGCCGGCGAAGTCGCGAGCGGAATCGCGACTACCGTCATCACCACGGAGCTGCGCAAGCTCTTCACCAAGGTGCGCCCGTTCGAAGTCGATCCCGAGACCAGCGCCCCGGTCGCCTCGAAGCTGGTGCGCGAGCAGGTGAAGAAGGCCAACACCTCGATCTTCCAGGCGGCGCAGAGCCAGCCCCAGTACGCCGGCATGGGGACCACGCTCGTCGTAGGCCTCTTCTACGACAACAAGATCCTGGTCGCGCACCTCGGCGACTCGCGCCTCTATCGCCTGCGCGGCGACGACTTCAGGCAGATCACGCGCGATCATTCGCTGCTCCAGGAGCAGATCGACTCGGGGCTCATCACCGCGGAGCAGGCGAAGCACGCGCATCACAAGAATCTCGTCACGCGCGCGCTCGGGATCGACCCGTCCGTCGATCCGGAAATCCACGAATACGACGCGGCGCCGCGCGACCTCTACTTGCTCTGCTCGGACGGCTTGTGCGACATGGTGAGCGACGACGACATCGCGAGCACGCTGCGCGAGCTTGGTGCCGCGAACCTCGAGCTCGCCGCCCAGCACCTCGTGCAGATGGCCAACGACAACGGCGGGCGCGACAACGTATCGGTTATACTCGTTCGCGTTGTGCGGGAGTATCCCGGGCCGCGCGGCGTGGTCGGCAAGCTTTTCGCGTGGTTAAAATAGCCCTCAGGGTTCGGTCATGGCGAAACTGATACTCAGCATGGACGGGCAGGTGCTCAAGGAGATTCCGCTCTCCAAGGAGCGCATCACCATCGGCCGCAAGGCGCACAACGACGTGCAGATCGACAACCTCGCGGTGAGCGGCGAGCACGCCGTGATCGTCAGCATCATGGACGACGCGTTTCTCGAGGACCTCGGCAGCACCAACGGCACGATGGTCAACGGCAAGACGGTGAAGAAGCATTTCCTGCAGGACAACGACGTCGTCGAGCTCGGCAAGTACAAGCTCAAGTACCTAGCGGAGAAGGGCAAGCCGAAGGCGGCGGCGCCGGCCGCCCCCGCCGCAGCGGATTTCGAGAAGACGATGGTGCTGCGCCCCGGCGCCATGAAGGCCGCGGTGGAGCAGGCGAAGGCGATGGCCGCCGCAGGCGGGCAGCCGGGCGCCGCGCAGGCGATGCGGGCCGCAGCTGTGCAGCAGGCTGCGCAGAGCGCCGCGGCAACCGGTGTCGCCGACAAGGATGCAAAGGCGCCGCCGGCCCAGGCTCCGGCGCCCGCCGCGCCCGCTGTGGCTGCCGCGCCCGCTGTGGCCGCCGCGCAAGCAGCGCAACCCATCCCGGCGCAGTCGGCTCCTGCAGCCGCGCCGAAGCAGCCGGTCGGGACGATTCAGCTGCTTTCGGGTGCGAACGCCGGCAGGGAGCTCGAATTGCTGAAGCCCCTCACGACACTCGGCAAGCCGGGCATTCAGGTCGCCGTGTTCACGCGCCGACCGCACGGCTACTTCATCACGCATGTCGAAGGCGCGCAGCAGCCTGCCGTGAACGGCCAGTCGATCGGCAACGCGCCGCACGCGCTGAAAGACCACGACGTGATCGAGCTGGCCGGCGTGAAGATGGAATTCTTCTTCAAGGGCTGATTCCGAACGAGTGAAACAGCACATCGTCCGGATCGCGCTCGGGATCGCGATCGTCCTTTTCTTCCTCGGACACACCTCGGACCGCTACCACCTCGGCTTCATCAACCAGCTCGACAACATCATCTACGACGCGCGCCTGGTGCTGACCATGCCGCGCGGCGTCGACGATCGCATCATCATCCTCGACATCGACGAGAAGAGCCTGCAGGAGCTGGGCCATTGGCCCTGGTCCCGCGACCTGCTCGCGAAATTCATCGACAAGCTGTTCGACCAGTACCAGATCGCGGTGGTCGGGTTCGACGTCGTATTCGCCGAGGCCGACTACTCGTCAGGAATCCGCGTGCTCGATGAATTCGCGCGCGCCGAGCTCAAGGAGGTCCCGGGCTTCCAGCAGGCGTACCAGAAGCTCCGGCCGCAGCTCGACAACGACGGGCTGTTCGCAAAGGCGATGAAGGGGCGGCCGGTGGTGCTCGGCTATTACCTCTCCAACGAGCGCGGCTCGCGGCGGATCGCGTCGATCCCGGAACCGGTGCTGCCGAAGGGCATGTTCACCGGCCGCAACATCTACTTCACTTCATGGGTGGGCTACGGCGGGAATCTGGTCGAGTTCCAGAAGAGCGCCGCGAATGCGGGGCATTTCAACCCGTTTACCGATCCCGACGGAATCGTGCGGCGCGTGCCGATGCTCGCCGAGCTCGACGGCGCCTACTACGAGGCGCTTTCGCTCGCGGTGGTGCGCACGCTGCTCGGCTTTCCGAAGGTCGAGCCGGGATACACGGAAGGCGGTGTCATGCAGGGAAGCTACTCGGGCCTGGAATGGCTGCGCACCGGGCCGCTGACGATTCCGGTGGATGAAACGGTCAGCGCGCTGGTGCCGTTCCGCGGCGACCGGTACAGCTTTCCTTACATCTCGATCTCGGACGTGCTCGCCGACCGCGTGCAGCCGGCGCAGCTGAAGGGCAGGATCGCGCTGGTCGGCGCCACGGCCTCGGGACTGTTCGATCTGCGGGCGACGCCGGTGAACAGCGTCTACGCCGGGGTCGAAGTGCACGCGAACATGATCGCCGGGATTCTCGATCGCAAGATCCCGCAGAAGCCTCCGTACATGCTGGGCGCGGAAGTGATGCTGATCGTCGGCATCGGCCTGCTGCTCGCGATGCTGATCCCGATGCTGTCCGCCGTCTGGGCGACGCTGTCTTCCTTCATCGCGCTCGCGGCGGTCTCGGCGCTGAGCATCCTCGCGTGGACGCAGGCGCACACCGTGCTGCCGCTCGCGACTTCGCTGCTGATGATCCTGTCGCTCTACGTGATGAACATGGCGTACGGCTACTTCGTCGAGTCGCGTTCCAAGCGCCAGTTCACCGAGCTCTTCGGCCAGTACGTGCCGCCCGAGCTGGTCGACAAGATGGCGCAGGACCCGGAGAAGTACAGCATGGAGGGCAAGGAGGAAACGCTGACGGTCCTGTTTTCCGACGTGCGCGGGTTCACCAGCATCTCGGAGAGCCTTTCGGCCAAGGACCTGACGCTCTACATCAACGATTACCTGACCGCGATGTCGCTGGTGATCCGCGGCAACGGCGGCACGCTCGACAAGTACATCGGCGACGCGATCATGGCGTTCTGGGGCGCCCCGGTCGAGGACGCCAAGCACGCGCGCAACGGCGTCGTCACGATGCTCAGCATGCAGAAGCGCGCGGCGGAGCTGAACGAGGAGTTCCGGGCGAAAGGCTGGCCGGAGTTCAAGATCGGGATCGGCGTCAACTCGGGGCGCATGCGCGTCGGCGACATGGGCTCGAAGCTGCGCAAGGCCTATACCGTCATGGGCGACCCGGTGAACCTCGGCTCACGCCTCGAAGGTCTCACCAAGCAATACGATCTGGGGATGCTGGTCGGCGACGAGACGCGCAAGCTGGTCACGGACGTGGTGTTCCGCGAAGTCGACATGGTGCGTGTCAAGGGCAAGGACACGGCCGTCGCGATCTTCGAGCCGCTCGGCATGCAGGGCGAGCTCGAGAAGAAAACGCTGGACGAGCTCAAGCTCTGGAACCAGTGCCTCAAGTACTACCGGGCGCAGGACTGGGACCAGGCAGAGGTCGCGCTGCTCAACCTGCAGCGCATGAACCCGGAATGCGAGCTCTACGGGGCGTACTCGGAATTCGTCGCGGAGCACCGCAAGAATCCCCCCGGGCCGGGGTGGGACGGCGTGCGGAAATTCGAGACCAAGTAGACCTTGCCAAACGAGCCGATTTGGGGCGCGCCGCGGTTGAATCTTGTGCCCTCAGGGGCTAGGATAGGCGCGCCCGGACACGGCGCATCCACAGGCCGTGCCGTGTGGCTCCCGGGGCAGTGCAGGATCGGAGGATCGGAATGAGCGCAGTACTCAGCCAGCAACCCGCCGCAGGCGCAGACGCCAACGCGAAGTTGCTGTTCCAGAAGCGGCTCCAGGCGGTCACCAACAAGATCCACTCGACCACGATCGTCGACGAGATCATGCTGGAGGTGAGCGCCGACATCTGCACGCTGTTCAACGCCGACCGGCTGACGATCTACTCGGTGGGCGAGGACAAGCAGACGATCGTCTCGAAGGTCAAGACCGGACTCAACTCGTTCAAGGACCTGAAGCTGCCGATCGCCGAGCACTCGATCGCGGGCTATGTCGCGCTCGTGAAGAAGATGGTCAACGTCAAGGACGTGTACGACGACGTGGAGCTGAAGTCGGTCAACCCGAACCTGCGCTTCCTGCAGGAGGTCGACAAGCGCACCGGCTATCGCACCAAGCAGATGCTGGTCGCCCCGATCGTCGACGCGCAGAATCAGGAGCTGGTGGGCGTCATCCAGCTGATCAACAACAAGGCCGGGCTGCCGTTCGGCGCGCAGACCGAGGAGGGCGTCACCGAGCTCGCGCAGACGCTCGCGATCGCGCTGCGGCAGCGCCAGAAGACGCAGCTCGTAAAGACGAAGTACGACTTCCTGATCGCCGACGCCGTGCTGTCGCCGGGCGAGTTCGAGCTCGCTTCGCGCCAGGCGCGGAAAAAAGCGCTCGACATCGAGCAGGTGCTGATCGAGGAGTTCCAGGTCAAGATCCCGGCGATCGGCCAGGCGCTGGCGAAGTTCTTCGGCGTGCCCTACGAGGCCTTCAAGCCCGAGCGCATCAAGCCGATGGACCTGCTGAAGAACCTGAAGCGCGAGTACGTCGAAGCGAACCAGTGGCTGCCGATCGACGATACGAAGGAAGGCCTGATCGTGCTCTGCCTCGACCCGGAGCGCATCCGCAGCTCGCGCATCGCGTCGAACGTGTTTCCGAAATCGCGCATCGTCTACAAGGTCACGACCCAGAAGGAGTTCAGGGACACGCTCAATCAGTTCTACGGCGCGGAGGCGATGGACACCGGCGACATCGGCGACCTGCTCTCCGAGATGAGCGACGACGGCGAGAGCGTCGACGCCGCCGCAAGCGACGAGGTTTCGGCGGCCGCCGACAACGAGCTGGTCAAGCTCGTCAACAAGATCGTCGTGGACGCATACAACCAGGGCGCTTCGGACATCCACATCGAGCCGTACCCCGGCAAATCGAAGACCGAGGTGCGGCTGCGCAAGGACGGCTCGCTCGTGCCCTACATCGAGGTGCCGGCGAGCTATCGCGCCGCGATCGTGGCGCGCATCAAGATCATGTGCGACCTCGATATCTCGGAGAAGAGGAAGCCCCAGGACGGCAAGATCAAGTTCAAGAAATTCGGGCCGCTCGACATCGAGCTGCGCGTCGCGACGATTCCGACGCAAGGCGGCGTCGAGGACATCGTGATGCGGATTCTGGCCGCGGGCGAGCCGATTCCGCTCGACAAGCTCGGCCTGACCAAATTGACCGAAGAAAACCTGAAGAAGACGGTCGAGAAGCCGTACGGCCTGTTCTTCGTCTGCGGGCCGACCGGCTCGGGCAAGACCACCACGCTGCACTCGGTGCTGAAACACCTGAACACGCCCGACACGAAGATCTGGACCGCGGAGGATCCGGTCGAGATCACGCAGAAGGGCCTGCGCCAGGTGCAGGTCAACAAGAAGGCGGGACTCGACTTCGCGGCAGTGATGAGGGCGTTCCTGCGCGCCGACCCGGACATCATCATGGTCGGGGAGATGCGCGACAAGGAGACCACCGGCACCGGGATCGAAGCGTCTCTCACCGGTCACCTCGTGTTCGCGACGCTGCATACGAACTCGGCGCCCGAATCGATCATCCGCCTGCTCGATATGGGCATGGACCCGTTCAACTTCTCCGACGCGCTGCTCGGCATCCTCGCGCAGCGCCTGGCAAGACGCCTGTGCTCGAATTGCAAGGAGGCGTACACACCCGAGCCCGCCGAGGTCAAGTCGCTGCTCAACGAATACTGCGAAGAGCTGATGAACACGACCACCTTCAAGAAAGACCCGAAGGCGGGCGTCGAGAGCGTCTACAGGGATTGGCTGCGGCTCTACGGCAACGACAAGGGCCAGCTTACGCTGTACCGTCCTCCCGAGACGAAGACCTGCGAAAAATGCGGCGGCGGCGGCTTCAAGGGCCGGCTCGGCCTGCACGAGCTGCTGGTCGCGACCGATGCGCTGAAGAAGCTCATCCAGGAGCATGCGCGCGTCGCCGAGATCGTTGCGGTCGCGCTCGAGGAAGGCATGCACACCCTGAAGCAGGATGGCATCGAGAAGGTGCTCATGGGCATCACTCACATCAAGGAAGTGCGCGCCGTCTGCATCAAGTGAGGGCGCACCGGTCTCGATGAGCAGCGCCCTGGACTTGACTGAGGTGACGCGGCCGCCCGGCGAGCGCCGGGCCGGCGACGACGACCTCGTCGAGCGTCTCGAGAGGCTGAACGACATCGGCACGTCGCTCTCGGCCGAGCGCGACATCAACCGGCTGCTCGAAACGATCCTCGCGGCCGCCAAGGCGATCATGCGCGCCGACGGCGGGACGCTCTACCGCGTCACCGAGGACAACACGCTGCGCTTCGAGATCGTCCGCACCACGAGCCTCAAGTACTACCTCGGCGGCACCACCGGCAACCCGGTGCCGTTCTACCCGGTCCCGCTGTACAAGGACGGCAAGCCGAACCACTCCAACATCTCGGCCTATGCGGCGCTTACCGGTCGCACGGTCAACATCGCCGACGCCTACGTCGAGCAGGGATTCGATTTCTCCGGCACCCGCAACTTCGACAAGAAGACCGGCTATCGCTCGAAGGCGTTCCTCACCGTGCCGATGAAGAACCACGACAACGAGATCATCGGCGTGCTGCAGCTCATCAACCCGAGCGATCCGCGCAGCGGCGAGATCGTCGCCTTCTCGCCCGCCGACCAGCGGCTCGCCGAATCGCTCGCCTCGCAGGCGGCGGTTGCGCTCACCAACCGGATGCTGATCAACCAGCTCGAGGAGCTGTTCGAGTCGTTCATCGGCATGATCAATACCGCGATCGACGAAAAATCACCCTACACCGGCGGCCATTGCCAGCGCGTGCCGCTGCTCACGATGCTGCTCGCCGAGGCGGCGGCCGAGACGCGCGAAGGGCCGCTCGCGGATTTCGCGATGAGCGACCAGGACCGCTACGAGCTGAAGATCACCGGCCTGCTGCACGACTGCGGCAAGGTGACGACGCCCGTGCACGTAGTCGACAAGTCGACCAAGCTCGAGACGATCATCGACCGGATCCACGTGATCGACACGCGCTTCGAGGTGCTCAAGCGCGACGCCGAGATCGAGATGCTGAAGGACGGGTCGGCGGCGGCACGCGAGCGCTACGCGGCGCGCATCCGCCAGCTCGACGACGACCGCGCGTTCCTGCGCAATGCCAACATCGGCGGCGAGCGGATGCGCGACGAGGATGTGGCGCGCGTGGAGCGCATCGCCGCCTATCGCTGGCGGGATGTCGCGGGCAACGAAGGCCCGTTCCTCACCGCCGAGGAGCTGCAGAACCTGACGATCCGCGCCGGCACGCTGACGGTCGATGAACGCAAGATCATCAATCACCACATCGTTGCGACGATCAAGATGCTCGAGGCGCTGCCGTGGCCGAAGCACCTGCGCAAGGTCCCGGAGTACGCCGGCGGCCATCATGAGCGCATGGACGGCAAAGGCTATCCGCGCGGGCTGACGCGCGAGCAGATGTCGATTCCGGCCCGGGTCATGGGGATTGCCGACATCTTCGAGGCGCTGACCGCGAAAGACCGGCCCTACAAGAGGGGCAAGACGCTGTCCGAATCGCTCGAGATCCTCGGCCGGTTCAAGCAGAATGGACACGTCGACCCCGATCTGTTCGACGTCTTCGTGCGCAAGCAGGTCTACCTGCGCTATGCCGAGGCGTACCTGGATCCGGACCAGATCGACGACGTGGACCACTCCAGGATTCCTGGCTTCACGCCGTAGACCGGCGCGTTACCGGACCGAGTCGTTGCTCATGTTTCGCGACGCTTTCGCCAAGCTCGCCAGGCGAATTGGTTCAGCACGCCACGCGGCACGTGTCCAGGCGTTGCACCAGCAGGGGACCAGCGCCTATCGCGCCGGTCGGTACGCGGAAGCCGCGCGTTGCGCGGAGCAGGCGGTTGCGCTCGATCAAACGTCGGCCGAAGCGCAGTTGCTCCTCGGAACCACGCGACTCGTGTTGCGAGAGTTCAACGCAGCCGACACGGCATTCGCGGCGTCCCTTGCGCTCAAACCCGAATATCCCCTGGTCTTGTATGCGATGATGCTTCGTGCTCTGGCGCGAGCGCGCGCAGATCTCGCATCGGGTCGGACGCCCCAAGCCGCGGTCGCCGAACCGGACACGCATCGCCGTGTATCGATCATCGTCTGCAGCGTGGATCCGCAACTTTTTGCGCAGGTTTGCGCGAACTATCGCGCCGTCTTCGCTGCGGTGCCCCACGAGATCATCGGCATTCACGACGCACGCTCGCTTTGCGAGGGCTACAACCGGGGTATTGCACGGGCAAGTGGCGACCTCTTGGTGTTCTCGCACGACGACATTGAAATCGCAACGCCCGATTTTGCCGCGCGCCTGCTCGGTCATCTCAACCGATATGACCTGGTAGGCGTCGCCGGCACCACCAGGCTGATCGGGGGTAGCTGGACCTGCGCTGGCTGGCCTCATCTTCACGGTCAAGTCGGCTCGCGAATCTCGAAGCCAGGCAGCTTGATGGTCACGGTATACGGTCCGCACAGTACAGCCGCCGTGGAGGTCCAGGCGATCGATGGTGTGTTTCTTGCCATGCGTCGCGAGGTTCTGGAGCGGATCGCGTTCGACGAGCAAACCTTCGACGGCTGGCACCTGTACGATCTCGATTTCACGTTTTCCGCCCATCTTGCCGGGTTCCGCGCTGCGGTCTGCCAAGATGTGTGCCTTGTGCATAATTCTTTGGGCGACTACCGTGCCGACTGGCAGCAATACGTACAACGCTTCGAAGACAAGCATCGCAGTCGACTGCAGGGCGGCAAATGGCAGGCGCAGCAGCGCTGCGCGGTCGAAGTGGCTTCGCCCGCAGAGTGGGTGCTGATGACCGAGGAAATGATCTCGAAGGGGGAGGAGCGCCCCGGGTGATCGCCCAGCCTCGTATAAGTGCTTTTGGTTGGTCACTCGCGGCTGGATGACGGGCAACATGAAGCGGTATCACCTAGCGCACATCATTCCGCATCCCAGACTTCACGGCTTCAATGGCTTCGTGGAAGTCATTGATACGGTAGCCTGGGGACTGGAACGGCTCGGTCATCGCATTACGCGCGACGTCAACAAATTCGCCGCAGATGCCACCAACATCCTTTTCGGTGCCCAAATGCTGCCCGTGGAAGTGCAGAAAGAGTTGCCACCGGATACGATCGTCTACAACTTCGATCCGCTCCGAAACCTGGCGCCGGGCAGCTTTCGGCCGGAAGTCATGCATTACGCCTCAAATTTCAGGATCTGGGAGTATAGCCAGGCCAATCTCGAGTCGTGGAAGGCAATCTCCCCTAAGTACGAGGTGCGGCACGTCCCGGTCGGGTTCGCTCCGCTTCTGTGTCGGATCCGAAAACCGGATGTGCAGGACATAGAGGTTCTGATCTACGGCACTACGGGGCAGGAAAGGATGCAGGTTTTCCATGAATTGTCGCACCGGGGTATCACGGCCGTGTACGTCAGCGGCCTGTTTGGTGCTGCAAGAGATGAGCTGATCGCCCGCTCCAAGATTGTGCTGAACGTCAACTTTTGCACGTTTGCAAGGATCTTTGAAATCGTGCGCGTCTCCTTCTTGCTGGCAAACCGCAAGGCGGTCGTCGCCGATGAGGCCGCCGACACATTCGTCGAAGCGGACATTCGCCCCGCCGTAAGGTTTGCGCCGCTCGCAGCGGTTGCCGATGCGTGCGCTCATTTGCTTGGCAGTGAGAAAGAACGCGCTCAGCTCGAAGAGGCCGGACTCGCGACCATTCAGCAACGAGACATCGTGAGAATCCTGAGTGTGGCCTTGAGTTGAGCTGCGGCGCTCGCCGATGACCGACAGGAGCGGCCTCGAATGGCTCGAGGAAGGATATGCGCACTACCGCGCCGAGCGCTGGGATGCCGCTGCGGCGGCCCTGGAGCGCGGTTTGAGCGGCGCGGCCGACCAAGCGGTCGCCTGGTACCGGCTTGGCAACGTGCGCCAGGAACAGCGCCGAGATCGCGAGGCGCTCGCCTGCTTCGAGCGCAGCGTCGCGCTCGCCCCCGATCACGCGCCCTCGTGGAACAATCTCGGATCGACATTGCAGACGCTTGGCAGGCCGTTGGAAGCCGCGTGTGCTTTCGAGACCGCCATGCAGCACGACCCCGATCTTGCCTTGGCCTACGTCAATCTCGGACGGCTGTATGAATCCCGGGGCGAAACCGCAGCGGCTGCCGGCATCTACCGCCGGGCACTCGCTCGTTTTCCGGACCGCGCGGACTTCCGCCACCTGCTCTCGGCTGCGACGGGAATCACGACGCGGCGCGCACCTCCCGAATATGTCGTCTCGCTCTTTGACGGCATGGCGTCGCGCTTCGAGGGGCATGTGGTCGGGCAGCTCGGCTACCACGTGCCCGAAGCCCTGGCTTTGCGGGTACGGCCGATTCTCTCGCCCGCCTGCGAAGTGCTTGACCTCGGCTGTGGAACCGGATTGGTCGGAAAGGCGATCGCGGGAAACGGTGCGCGCGTGCACGGCATCGATCTTTCTCCGCGCATGCTCGACTACGCGCGCCGGACCGGCGCGTATGCGGCGCTGGATTGCAAAGAATTGATCGAGGCGCTGGGGGAAGTCGGGCCTTCGAGCTGTCGCGCCATTCTTGCCGCCGATACGTTCATCTACATCGGCGAGCTGACCGAAGTGTTCAAAGGGGCCAGCCGCGCTCTGGAGCCGGGTGGTCTGTTCGCGTTTTCGGTGGAAAGCACCGAGCACGGCGATTACCGGCTGACCGTGTCTGGTCGCTACGCGCACTCCGCCGCGTACTTGCGCCGCCTGGCCGCTGAGCGCGGCCTGGTAGAACGCGAGCTGTCGAGCATGCGCATCCGCCGCCAGATGGGTGGATATGCTGAAGGGCTGGTCGCGGTGTTCGAACGCCCCGACTAAGTTCCGCCCGCACGGCCGCGGCTTTCCGGCGTGCAATTGCTATAGTTCATGCATGTTGCGAAACGCGCTCAAGCGTCTGGTTTCGTTCGCTTGGGCGCCCGCCCAGCCGGAGCGATCGACAGTCGTTGCGGCGGATCGACTGATCTCGGCAGGGCGCCAGGCGGAGGACGCAGGCAACTTGGGCGAGGCCTGCGAGCGCTATCGTGAGGCGGTGGCGCTCGCCCCGCAGTATCCGGCGGCGCATCTCAACCTGGGGGTGGCGCTCGAGGCTTCGGGCGACGGCGATGGCGCGCTCCGGTCCTACGAGGCAGTGCTGGCGAGCGATCCCGGCAACGCCTACGCGAACTACAACCTCGGCAAGCTGCTGTTGCTCAGGCGTGAGTTCCCTCGAGCCGAGCGGTGTGTGCGCGTGGCCATCGCGCGCAAGCCGGAGTTCTGGCAGGCGCAAGTCGTGCTGGCGAACCTGCTCGACCTGCGGGGCGACGCGGCAGCAGCGGCAGTCGCCTTCGAATCGGCGATCCGCCAGGGTGCGCAGGATTTCGGCGCGTGGCTCGGCTACGGTCTCGTGCTGGTGAAGCTGAAGCGGAAAGACGAAGCAGAATCGGCACTGAAGCGCGCGCTGACGCTCGATGCCGCGAGCGCGGAAGCGCATGGCACGCTGTCCGATCTGTATCGGGAGCGCGGCGATTTCGCTGCCGCCATCCCGCACATCGAGGCCGCACTGCAGCAGCAGCCGGACTGGCCCCTCGGGCTCTTCGCCTACGGTCAGGCGCTGATGCGGTTGCACCGCTTTGATGACGCTGCGGCCGTGCTTGCACGCGCCACCCTGCTGGAGCCCCAGCGGGAAGATTTGTACCTGGGGTGGATGGCCGCGCTGGAACGCGGAGGGCGGATCGCCGAGATGCTCGAGTTGTGCCGCGCCCGGCGTGCGCAGGCCCCGGAACGCAGGGAGTACGAATCCGTCGAGCTGTTCGCGCTCAACTTCGTCGCCGACGTTACAGCCGAGGAAGTCTTCGCGCGTCACAGGGCATTCGGCGAGCGGCTGGAGAGGGACGTGGCGCGGCGCTTCGAGCCGTTCAGGAACGACCGCGATCCCGGCCGGCGGCTGCGGATCGGGTACATCTCGGGCGAGTTCTACCTTCATCCCGTGGCGCGTTTCATGATCCCGCTGCTCGAGCGCAGCGACCGGTCGCAATTCGAAGTGTATTGCTATTCCGTCTCGATCCTGCCTGCGGATTCATTTACGCGCCAGGTCGAAGAGAAGAGCGACAGGTGGCGTGAAGCGAAGGCCATGAACGATGCGGAGTTGGCCGACCTCGTGCATCGCGATCGAATCGACATCCTGGTGGATCTGTCCGGACATTCGGGGATCGCGCGGCTCGCCACGTTCGCGCAGCGGCCGGCGCCGGTGCAGGCGACCTGGCTGGGAAACCTGAATACCACGGGCATGACGCGCATCCAGTACCGCATTACCGACGCCACTTGCGACCCTCCGGGCATGACCGAGCACCTGCATACCGAGGCGTTGGTCCGGCTTCCGCAGAGCCAATGGTGCTATCGGTCCTACGTGGCGGTCGATGTGCCGCAGAAAGCCCCGGTCGAGCGCGGCAGCGGCGTCACGTTCGGCTCGTTCACGCAGTTCCCCAAGCTGACCGTGGCGATGCGATCGCTTTGGGCGCGAATCCTTCGCGAAGTGCCGGGGTCGCGCCTGGTGCTGGCGGGCGTTCCGCAGGCGAGAGTCCGCGACGAACTGCTGCAGGCGCTGGCACACGACGGCGTGGATTCCACGCGGGTGACGCTGCTGCCGTTCATGTCGCTGCGCGATTACCTGCGGGCGTTCGGAGACATCGACATCGCTCTGGATACGTCCCCCTACAGCGGCGGAACGACCACGTGCGACGCGCTCTGGATGGGCGTGCCGGTGCTTACGCTTCCAGGCGTACGGCCGGCCTCACGCAGCGCAGCGAGCGTGCTCACGACGCTGGGACTCTCGGACTGGATCGCGGCATCGCCTGAGGACTACGTTCGTCGCGCAGTGCGGTTCGCCTCCGACCCGGAAACCATCGTCCGGCTGCACCGCTCGTTGCGCGACCGGATGGCTGCTTCCTCGCTCATGGACGAGGTGCGGTTTACGCGCGACTTGGAGCAGCTCTACCGCAGGCTGTGGCGCGGATGGTGCGCCAGCCGGCCTGCTACCGAGGGCGGCTGAGTGGTGGCCCATGCTGCGTGACCTCCTCAGGCGCCTGCTGCCGCTCGATCCCGCGCACGCACGCCCGATCAGGGAAGCGGAGATCGAAGCCGCGGATCGGTCGATCGCCGCGGGTCGCAGCGCCGAGGATGCACGGGATCTTGTCCAGGCGTGCCAGCGCTATCGCGAGGCGGTTGCGCTCGCACCGCAGTATCCGGCGGCGCATCTCAACCTGGGAGTCGGCCTCGAGGCCGCGGCTGATGACGATGGTGCGCTGCGGTCCTACGAAACGGTGCTGGCGATCGATCCGGGCAATGCCTATGCGAGCTTCAACCTGGGCAAACTGCACTACCGGAAACGGATGTTCGCGCAGGCCGAGCGCTACCTGCATGCTGCGCTCGAGCGCAAGCCCGAGTTTCCGGAAGCGTACGTGGTGCTGTCCAGCCTCCATGATGCGCGCGGAGAGTACGAGAAGGCGGCCTCCGCGCTGCAGATCGCGCTGCGGCAAAGACCCGACTATGCAGGCGCCTGGTACAACTATGCGACGACGCTGGTCAGGCTCGATCGGTTCGGAGAAGCGGAAGACGCCGCTCGCAGCGCGATCCGCTTTGACCCGGCGTACTTTGCCGCATATGTGTTTCTCGGCGACCTGCTGCGCACCGACGCTCGACTCGAAGAGGCAGTCGAGATGTTCGGTCGCGCGCGTACGCTGGCCGGCGGCGGGCTCGCCTGCGAACAGGCCGAACTGCATGCGCTCAACTACTTCGATGGGATTTCCGACGAGGCGCTGTTCGAGAGGCACCGCGAAGTGGGCAGGCAGATCGAGGCCGCTCACCCTGCGCGTTTCGCACCGTTCGGCAACGAGAGGGACCCGGAAAGGCGGCTGCGCATCGGCTACGTTTCGAGGGATTTCTTCCGTCACCCGGTATCCTGGTTCCTGGTCCCGGTGCTCGAACGGCACGACCGCTCGCGATTCGAGGTCCACTGCTACGCGACCAGCGCGAGATCCGACGACGTCACTGCGCAAGTACGCTCCCTCGCCGATCGCTGGCTCGACGCGTCGAAGATGTCGTACTCCGAGCTGGCCGACTCGATTCACCGCGATGGGGTCGACATCCTCGTAGACCTGCTTGGCCATGCCGGGAGCTCCGATCTCTGCGTTTTCGCGCAGCAGCCTGCGCCGGTGCAGGTCACCTGGCTCGGCTACCTGAATACCACGGGCCTCAGCCGCATGCACTACCGGTTGTGCGACGCGGTCTCCGATCCGCCGGGCGTTGCCGAGCGCCTGCATACCGAATCGCTCGTGCGGATGCCGCACAGCCAGTGGTGCTATCGCCCCTACCGCGAGATGGAGCTGTCCAAGCAGCACGCGATGGAGCCGCCCTGTGTGCGCAACGGATTCGTCACGTTCGGTTCGTTCAATCACCGGCTGAAGCTTTCTCCCTCAGTGCTCGCGCTCTGGGCGCAGATTCTCATCGGGCTGCCCGATGCGCGTCTGGTGATCATGGGCGTTCCCGCGGGATCTGCGCAGGATCGGCTGCTCGGACAATTCACGCAGCGCGGAATCGCCGCGGCGCGCATCCGGCTCGTCGCTCCTCTGCCCATGAATGACTATTTTCCATGGTTCGATCAAGTCGATCTCGCGCTCGACTCGACCCCGTACAGCGGCGGCACCACGACGTGCGACACGCTGTGGATGGGCGTTCCGGTGGTCACCCTGGCGGGGCGTAGATCCGTTTCGCGCAGCGCGGCGAGCATGCTGACCACGATGGGCCTCGCAGACTGGATCGCGCAAACGCCAGAGGAGTACGTGCGTCTGGCACTGAAGTTTGCGGGCGATCAGGCGCTGCTCGCCGAGCTACGCGCATCGCTGCGCCGGCGAATGCGCGAATCGCCGCTGATGGACGAACTGCGCTTCACGCGTGACCTCGAGGCTCTTTATCGCACGCTGTGGCGCGACTGGTGCGAGGCGTCGGGATCTTCAGCCGTGGCATAATCAAACGACCGTTCACACGCGTGGAAAAGCATTGCCGGAAACAATCTCGTCCAGGGAAGTCGACCAGTTCGCCGACACGATCGTCGCCGAGTTGATCGAGCGTCATCCGCCTGGCGGAGCGAACGCCGGCGAACGCAAGCAGCTGGCGCGTCTGCGCAAGGCATTCAGCAGGGTCTTTGCGCGTATCGATGTATTTGCGAGAGGGCATCGCTTGAACCTCTACAGCAAGGCGCGACTTGCCAATCGCATCCAGTGGGGGCTGAAGGACGCCGGCTATCCCGAGGATTTCGTGGAGACGGCGACCCGCGAGGTGGCGACGCATGTGGCGCTCGCAGGGACGCGAGCAAGCGGAAGCAAGGACCGCTAGTGCAGACCGATGCGCCGATATCACCTTGCTCACATCATTCCCGATCCCGGAATTCACACCTTCAAGGGCTTCCAGGAAGTCATTGACACAGTCGCCTGGGGACTGGAACGGCTCGGGCATCGCACGACTCGCGCCGTCAACTCCTTCTCAAAGGACGCGACGAACATCATTTTCGGCGCGCAAATGCTGCCCGTGCCGGCCCAGAAAGAACTGTCCCCGGACACGATCGTCTACAACTTCGACCCGCTGCGCAACCTGTCGCTTCGCGATCACGATGTAAGGCCGGAAGTCATGCACTACGCGGCGAATTTCAGAATATGGGACTACACCGCCGCCAACGCGGACGCATGGAAGGCGCTCTCTCCCCGATACGAAGTAAGGGTCGTGCCGGTAGGGTTCGCGCCGCTTCTTTGCCGCATCGTCAAACCGAGCGTGCAGGACATCGATGTGCTGATCTATGGCACTACGGGCCAGGAGAGACTGCAGGTTTTTCACGAAATGTCGCACCGCGGCGTGTGTGCCGTGTACGTGTGCGGCCTGTACGGCACGGCGCGAGATGAGCTGATTGCCCGCTCCAAGATTGTCCTGAACGTGAACTATTGCAACTATGCGAAGATTTTCGAGGTTGTGCGCGTTTCCTATCTGCTCGCGAACCGGAAAGCGGTAGTGGCCGACGAAACCGCAGACACGTTCGTCGATCCGGACATCCGCCCGGTGGTGCGGTTTGCCCTGCTTTCCGGGGTGGTCGATGCCTGCAGACACTTGATCGCCAGTGACAAAGAGCGCATCCAACTCGAAGAAGCCGGGTACGCGGCGATCCAGCAACGGGACATCGTGAAGATTCTGACCGCGGCCCTGAGCTGAGCACGCATCGCCCGTACATGATCCGATGGCTCTTCAAGTCCTTCGGGCGAGCGAGTCCCGCCGCCCGCGCGCCGGCTGGGGCTACGTTCGAACGACGCGCGCCAATGAGCTACGCGACGTGGTCCCTTAGAAATTCTGACGGTCGGCTGACTGACGAAATTTGTCATTCAAGTGACCGATTTGGGCGCCTCGCGGAAATCGGAGGGCGTTGATTGTCGTCAGGTATTCTTGATCTGACGAATGGCACATGACTTGCTACAATGCTGTTCGGCAGCGATGCCTCATCCCAACCCAAGAAGGAGATTCGAATGAAGAAACGCCTGCAACAGGGCTTCACGCTGATCGAGTTGATGATCGTGGTCGCGATCATCGGCATTCTGGCTGCGGTGGCGTTGCCTGCTTACCAGGACTACACCATCCGCGCGAAGATGTCCGAAGTGATTCTCGCATTGAGCGCATGCCGCACGTCAATCACCGAGGTCTATCAGTCGGGCGGCTCGCCGCCTGCCGCAAATGGCTGGGGTTGCGAGAGCACTGCCACCACCAAGTACGTCTCGGGTGTCTCGAGCACAGCCGACGGCGTCGTCACGGCGGGCGTTACAGGCATCGCCGGCGTCGTGGACGGAACCACCGTCTCGCTGGCCCCTCTGTGCAACAGTGGCAATGTCGCAACGTGGAGCGCGAACTCGGGCTCTGGCCTCTTCGGCTGGCGCTGCGGCGCCGCGGCAGATGGAACCACCACCAGCGTGAAATATCTGCCCGGCTCCTGCCGCGGCTGATCGCAGGATCGTTTCCAAAAAAGGTACCCTTCGGGGTGCCTTTTTTTTTGCTCTGCTTCGAATGAAAAAGCCGGCGGTGATCCGCTGCCAGCGGTGGAATTGACCATCCTCATGCCTTGCCTCAACGAAGCCGCGACGATCGTGCGCTGCGTGGAGAAGGCACGCCGATTCCTCAAGGACGCGGCCATCGCGGGTGAGGTGCTGATCGCGGACAACGGTTCGACCGATGGATCTGCCGCGATGGCAATGGCCGCGGGCGCGCGCGTGGTCGCAGCCCCCGAACGCGGCTACGGGGCGGCGCTGCGCGCCGGTATCGCGGCGGCGCACGGCAAGTACGTGATCATGGGGGATGCGGACGACAGCTACGATTTCAGCCGGCTCGAGGCGTTCGTCGAGAAGCTGCGCGCGGGTTTCCCGCTGGTCATGGGCAATCGCTTCAAGGACGACCTCCGTCCGGGGGCGATGCCCCTGCTGCACCGCTATCTCGGCAATCCGGTTCTTTCCTTCGTCGGCAGGCTGTTCTTTCGCACCGGGGTCGGCGACTTCCACTGCGGCCTGCGCGGCTTCGATCGGGAGCGCATTCTTTCGCTCGGGTTGCGCACGCCGGGCATGGAGTTCGCATCCGAAATGGTGGTGAAGGCCGCGCTCGCGGCATGGCCCATCGCCGAGGTGCCGACCACCTTGAGTCCCGACGGCCGCGGGCGCCCCTCGCATCTGCGCAGCTGGCACGACGGCTGGCGGCACCTGAGGTTGCTGCTCCTGTTCAGCCCCAGGTGGCTGTTTCTCTATCCCGGGCTCGCATTTCTCCTCGCGGGAGCCTTTCTGACCGCAGCGCTCTATTTCGCGCCGCTGCGCATCGCGGGCGCCGGGCTGGACGTGCACACGATGCTCTATGCGTCGGCTGCCGCGCTGCTCGGCCTGCAACTGTGCGTGTTTGCCCTTTTTGCGCGACTGTCGGCGCAGAACGCAGGCCTGCTGCCGCGTAATGCCGCCTTGGATCGGCTGCTTGAGGCGGTCACTCTCGAGCGCGGCCTTGCGCTCGGGCTCGGTGCCGCCCTTGCCGGATTCCTGTGGAGCGCGGCGGCTTTCTGGCAGTGGAGCGAGGCCGGTTTCGGCGCGCTCGATCCGCGGGTGGTGATGCGCGACACGATCCCGGCGGCCGCGCTGATGGTCGGAGGCATGGAAGTTTCGCTCGCCTCGTTTCTCGTGAGCGTGCTGAGGCTGAGCGAGGACCGTTAGCACGGCCCGATCGCGCCGCCATGCCGCAACTCACCGTCGTCGTGCCCGCGTACCGTGAGCGCGAGAACATTGCCGTGCTGCTCGCCGCACTCGAACGCTCGCTCGAAGGCCGCGACTGGGAAACCATCATCGTCGTCGACGATGCGCTCGACGGCACCGACGAGATCGTCCGGGAGCGGGCCCAGCAGGACCCTCGCGTGCGCTGCATCCACCGGGTCGGTCGGCGCGGGCTCGCTTCGGCGTGCGTGGAAGGGATGCTCGCGAGTTCCGCGCCTTACCTTGCGGTGATCGATGCGGATCTCCAGCACGACGAGCGCCTGATCCCGCAGATGCTGGACGTGATCATGCAAGGGGATACCGACATCGTCGTGGCAAGCCGCTACATGGAAGGCGGCGGCACCGGCGAGCTTGCACCCGCGCGGGTGCGCATCAGCCGCGTCGCGAGTGTGCTCGGCCAGGCGCTCGCGGGCCGACTCAGCGACCCGATGAGCGGATTCTTCGTCGTGCGCAGGGGCTACCTGGAGAGGGTGGTGCGTCATCTCTATGGCCGCGGATTCAAGATCCTGCTGGACCTCATCGCCGCGGCGCGCGGCAGCGTCCGCATCCGCGAGATTCCTTACCGCATGAGGAGCCGCCTGCATGGCGAGAGCAAGCTCTCTGCGCGCGTGATCGCCGAATTCTTCATGCTGATCCTCTATCACCTGTTCGGCAGGCTGATCCCGGCGCGGTTTTTCGTCTTCAGCGCCGTGGGGCTCGTCGGCGTAGGAGTGCACCTGGCAGTGCTGTGGTCGGCATTCGCCGCGACCGGAGGGAATTTCGTCCTCAGCCAGTCGCTGGCGACCTGGGTAGCGATGACGGGCAATTTCTTCCTCAACAACGTCTTCACCTACGGCGATCAGCGGCTGCGCGGGCGCAGGATGTGGCGAGGTCTGGTCAGCTTCTATCTTGCCTGCGGCTTGGGCGCGATCATCAATCTTGCGGTTGCCGACTGGCTGTACCTGATGTCGGTAAGCTACTGGGTGGCGGGGCTGGCGGGCGCCGTGATCGCGGCCTTCTGGAATTTCTTCACTACGGCATCCGTCACCTGGGGCGAGGCGAGCGACGTCAAGCGTTGAGGCGGTGCTGCCGCCAGAAGAGCACTGCGGCAACTGCCAGAGCAGCAAGGATGAGCAGCAGAGCCGCGAGCGTCACGGCGTCGGCGAAGGTTTGCGATACCGGCCGCTGGAAAGCAAACGGCTGGTAGCGCACGAAACGTGCCGCTTCTTCACGCTGCTCGCGGCGGAAATGATCGCTGGGCGCGCAGGCGTTCGCCGCCGGGAACACGTAGCAGGCCGGGTTCTTCAGGTTCAGGGTCCCGTCCGGAAGTTCGGCCAGCGCCGGACCGGGACGCAACTCGCCATAGCGCAAGCGCTCCAGCCCATAGCCGAACATCGGCTGGTAGCAAACCAGCTGTGAGTAGCCGTGCGCCATGTCGTCGTTGCGATCGAGCGGCACCGCCAGGCTATTGTCCTTGTCCACGCGCACCGAGAGATTCGTCACCGTCGGCGGCACCGCGCCGGCATCGACGGCTTGCCAGGCGCGCTGCATCACGCCCGGGTCGTAGGTTTGTGTGGCGTAGTAGGAGCGATCCGCCGTCCAGTTCCACGCCAGCGTCGCCGCCGCGATCGCTACGGCTGCGCGCGCGCGCCACGGCGCTGCAGGGACTGCGGCGTCGAATGCCAAGCCAGCCCAGAGTGCCACTAGCGGCACATACAGCACGTACCACCGCACGAGGGTGCTGCTCGAGCCGAGCAGCGGCTGGCTCTTGAGAAACTCGTGCCAGGCGGGGTGGTGCCAGTTCAGCGCCAGCGGAAGCGCCAGTGCCGCGACGATGGCGACCGTCACCAGCCAAGCCGATGCGGCCAACCGGATGCCTTTCGCGACACGCACTGCGCCCGCCAGCAGCAGCAGCGCGGCGGCCGGCCCGAGTCCGTACTCCCATTCGTGGCGATCGAGCGGCAGGTTGACGCTGAGCAGCGGCCGGGCCAGCTCGTCCGACGGTCGCCAGAACAGCGACAGCAGGACGACGCGCACCTCGTCCAGCAGGCTGGGGAAACCCGGCAGTGCGTATTCGTCGCGCGGGAACTGCTGCAGGAACGCGAGCGCCGCGGCCAGCCGCTGGGCGCCGAGCGCGAGCGAGAGCAGCACCGCGCTCGCGAACACCAGCCACGGGCCGCGACGGTGGCCGTGAAGCTGGCCATGCAGCAGCAGGATCACGGCGACCGCAATTGCCACGGGCGGGATCGCATGCACCATGCCCGCATGGAACATGTAGGCGAACATCAGCGCTGCGGCGCAGGCGGACAGCATCGTCTGCCAGACGTGCTTCCGCACGGCGAGCAACGCCCACGCCAGCCAGGGCGTCAGCGTGATTGGGTGGAAGGTGAGATGCCCCACCAGCATGCGATAGGTGAAAAATCCGCTATAGAGGAAAAGCACCGCTGCAGTGGCCGCCGCCCACGGCGTGGCAGCAAAGGGCCCGCGCAGCAGCACGAAGCAGCCCGCTGCGCCGAGCACCGCGAAGAGGACGAAGGTAAGCCGGATCCCGCCGACCGGGCCGACCGCGAACGTCGCCCACTGCGGCAGCGAGTAATACGCGACATTCAGGTCGGAGAGGAATGGCACGCCCGCGCATTGCGCCGGGCTGAACCAGGGCACCTCAAGCAGGCCGTTCTGCTGGAACCAGAAATACCCCGCAAGCAAGTTAGGCATATGCAGCGCGTAGTCATGGCCCGAGTGAGCGCCGCTGGAAGGCAGGTAGGGAACAAAGATCCACAGGTATGCGCCCAGCGCGGCGAGCACCAGCAGCCACGCGCGCGAAGCTTCGCCAGCAAGCAGCCGGTCGATCAATCGCGGCCTTGGGCGGCACGGCGCTGCAAGGCCGCGGCGATGCGCCCGATCGCACTGGTCCAATCGCCGTCACGCTCCTGGCGGAACAGGCGCATCGTCGGATACCAGGGATTGTCCTCGCGCCCCAGGTGGTAGCGCCAGTCGGGGGCGTGCGCGGTCAGCACCCAAACCGGCAAACCCATCGCCCCCCCCAGGTGCGCCACCGAGGTGTCGATGGTAATCAGCAGGTCGAGCAGACTCGCAAGGGCCGCAGTGTCCGAGAAGTCTTGTATGCGGGCGCTCGGATCGACCAGCTTCATGCCCGGCGGCGGTGCGGCCGCCTCCGCCGAGGCCGCACCTTTCTGCAGGCTGTAGAACGTGACGCCGCTGGCCGCGGCGAGCGGCGCCAGCATGGCAAGCGAGATCGTGCGCTTGCGATCGTCCCACTGCTGCGGTCGGCCCGCCCACACGAGTCCAACCCTCAGCCGCGGTTCGTCCGGCAGCAAGGCATTCCGCCACGAAGCGACGCGGCTCGCATTCGCATGTACGTAAGGACCCGTCCACGGCACTGTGTCCAGCGTAGTGCCGAAGATGCCGGGCAGGCTCAACAGCGGCGCGTGGGCAGCGAAGGCGGGCAGCGTCTCGCCTTGGGCGATCACGCATTGCACGCTCGCCACGCGCTGCATCAGTCCCTTCAGTTCCGGCTGGCACTCCAGCATCACTTGCGCGCAGCGCTGTGCCACCAGCGGCGCGTAGCGCACGAATTGCAGCGTGTCTCCCAGGCCCTGCTCCGCATGCAGCAAGATCGTGCCATCCGGAAGAGCGCCGCCGTCCCAGATGGGCTGCGCGAACCTGCGCGCCGGCGCATTGAACGCCGGGATGCGCCAGCGCCACTCGTACTCCTTCCATCCTTGCGGATAGTCTCCCAGCAGCAACTGGACGAATGCGCGGCTGAAATGCGCCTCCGCCAGGTGCGGGTTGACCGCCAGGGCGCGCGCGTAGGCTGCGAGCGCCTCGTCGTGCCGTCCGAGCTCGCGCAAGGTGTTCCCCAGGTCGTTGAACGCATGCGCGTCGTTCGGGTTGGCCTGCGTGTGGCGGCGGTAGTCCTCGGCGGCGCGCGCCAGCGCGCCGGCATCGCGCACGATCGAGGCGTAGTTCTGGTTTGCCTGGGGCAGGCCGGGATCCAGCTCCAGCGCCCGCCGATAAGCGACCAGCGCCGCCTCGAGCCTGCCCTGCATGTGCAGCACGCTGCCGAGATTGTTGTGCGCTCGCGCGTGTCCCGGCAGCAACTGCACGGCGCGCCGGTAGCTCGCTTCGGCCTCGGGCAGGCGCCCTGCGCCCTGCCACAGCCTGCCGGCAACGTAATGCGGCGAAGCGGAATCCGGGTCCGCGAGCGCGGCACGCTGCGCCCAGCGCAGGCCTTCCTCCGTTTGCCCGGTATCTGCCGCCACCGATGCCATCACGCACATCGCCCGTGCCTCGCCCGGGCTGTGTTCCAGCAAGGCCGCGCACAAGCGCCGCGCCTCATCGAGGGCGCAGCGCTCGTAGGCGGCCTCAGCCTGCTGCAGCAGTAATTCGGTCTCCGGCGGCGGCGCACCGAGCTTCGATCGGATCCAGGTCAGCATCGCTGCCGCATGATGCCGAAAAACAGCGTCATCAGGAAGGCACGATAATGTTGAAGCTGCTGTGCTCTTCACGCTGAGGGACGATGCTCGGTTGGTTACGCTCACGGATTTCTCTCTCGACGCTTGCCGCCCCATGAACCGTCCGGTGGGTGCGCGCACCCGTCGCTCGAGGTGATCATTACCGAAGCGCGACGGGTCTGGGTCGTATTCGGCGCGGCCGCTGCCTTCGCCGTTCTCTGGACACTCCATGCAGGGAAGGATCTCAGCTGGGATCTGCTGCACTACCACTACTACGTGGCGCACGCTTTTCAGGAGGGGCGGCTGGAACGCGATTTCTTCGCGGCGAGCGCGCAAGGCTATCTCAACGGCGTCGGCTACCTGCCTTTCTACTGGATGGTTTCTTCCGGATGGCACAGCGCCCTGGTTGCCGGGGTGCTCGCTGCGGCTCACGCAGGCAACATCGCGCTGCTCTATGCCCTCTCGCACCGGCTCTTCGCGCATCACCAGGAGCGCCAACGCGTGCTGCTTTCGCTGCTTGCGGCGGCTCTCGGTGCGGCAAGCGCCGTGTTTTGGGCGACCGTCGGAACCTCCTATCTGGACCCATTGACGACCGTTCCGATGCTCGGCGGGGTGCTGCTCCTGACTGCGGAAGGGAGTGATCGGGTCGCGCCCCGGGCTTCATGGGCGGGGGTGCTTTTCGGTGCCGCGGCGGCACTCAAATATTCAAACGGGATGTTCACGCTGGCGGCGGTGGTCCTCGCGGTTTCGCAGCCCGCCGCGCGAGTCCCCTTGAGGCTGCGCGCGGTTGCGGCGTATTGCGCCGGCGCAGTCGCCGGGTTGGCGCTGTTTGGCGGGCAGGCGTTCGTGCATCTGTACCGCGAATATGGCAACCCGGTGTTTCCGCTGTTCAACGCGTGGTTCCGCTCGCCGGACTTTCGCCCGGTGAACCTCTCGGCAGAACGTTTTGCGCCAAAGACCGTGGAAGAGGCGCTTTCATTTCCGCTGCGGATCGTATCGCCCGAAAGCATGATCTATGCGGAGATCAGCGCGCCAGACCTGCGGTTTGCGGCGCTCGTCGCGCTGGCCGTTGCCGTGGCGGCTGTCGCACTCGTGCGCCGCGGCGGCCATGCCGCGGCCGCGTCCCCGGCTGCGCTGGCGAGCGTGGATCTGCGGGTGCTCGGATTTTTCGCTCTTTGCTATGCGGCATGGGTCGCCAGCTCTGCGAACGGTCGCTACGGGATGTTCGTAGTGCTCCTCGTCGGGCCGCTCGCGGCTCGCCTTGCCGATCGTCTGCTGCCTCAGGCGGCGGCGCGCGGAGCATTGCTTATCCTGCTGGTCGCGCAAGCGACTGCCTGTGTGCTGATTTCCCCGCCCAGGTGGTTCATGATCGACATGTGGTCGGACCGCTGGCTTCCGTATCAGGTACCCGAGCGCGCACGGCGCGAGCCGGCGCTCTATCTTTCTGTCGAGACGCAGACCATGAGCGCCATCGTGCCGTTCCTGCACCCCGACTCCTCGTTCATCAATTTGCGCGGTCAGCACAGCATCGAACCCGGAGCAGCGCGCCTGCAAGCGTTGCTCGCACGTCACGAGGGCCGCGTGCGCACGATTGGGCGCGCGCTGCGGCTGCAGCGCGACGGCCGGCCGCGGCCAGGCGTCCTCGAGCTCTACGACCAGACGCTGCTGCGCCATGGCTTTCGCGTCGACGCGCAGGACTGCTTCAGGATTGCGTGGCAGCCCCAGCGTTATGACCGACTCTCGCAGTTCGCGAACGTGCTCGTGACCGAGGAAGCCGGTGTGCGCGAATCGAGCGTCGCGCTGGTGTCATGCGCATTGCGCCCCGGAAGCCTGAGCCCGGCCGAGCTCGAGGAGGAGCGCCGCGTCACTGCCATGTTCGAGCGCATGGAGCGCTCGTGCCCGGGGATCCTGCGCGGTCAGACCACAGTCACCGAGAGGATCGGCACGGAATGGGCGCGAAGCTACGCAGGCCTGGAAGCACGAATCGAGACGAAGCAGGGCGCACTGGTGTACGTGCCATTCTTCAAGTTTCGCAACCACTTTCTGGGCACGATCGTCGAATGGGAGGCAGGCGTCCCGCCGACGATGAAGAAGCCCTGCCGCGAGGGGCTGCCGCGTTGAGGGTCGGGGATTTGCGACGATGAGCGAAAACCGCAGGGCCGCGCCGCGGATCTGGCAGCCGGACTGGTACGTGCTGCGGGAGCTGGCGCGTGCCATCCGTGAAACCATGTCGCGTCTGGAACTGAAAGGCGCGCGCGTGCTGGACTATGGTTGCGGGGAGCGCCCGTATGAAGCGTGGTTCACGGCAGCCGGCGCGCTCTATGCGGGTGCAGACCTCGAGGGGGCGCATGAAGTTCGGATCAGCCCAACCGGCATGCTCTCCAGCGCGGACGCGAGCGCCGACGTGATCGTATCGTTCCAGGTGCTGGAGCACGTCCGGGACATCGGCGCCTATCTGGGCGAGGCGCGCCGCGTGCTCGTCCCAGCTGGGTCGCTGCTGCTCTCGACCCACGGTACGTGGCTCTATCATCCGCATCCGCAGGACTTCCGGCGATGGACCATCGACGGCCTGAAGCTTGACGTCGAGACTCACGGCTTTCGCCTCGTCTCGATACTGCCGGCCGCAGGCCCGCTCGCATGGACTACGGTTCTTCGCGCGCTGGGCCTTTGCCACGTGCTTGCAAAGGTTCCGTTTGCCGGGCCTGCGCTCGTCGCGTTGAGCGCTTGCGTGCTGGGCGTGAAAGCGTGGATCGAAGATCAGATCACGCCGCGCGAATTCATCCGCGACAATGCCTGCATGTATGTCGCGCTTTTCGAGCGGGCGCCCTGAGATGGTCCTGGCACGGTACCTCACGGTCGGACTCGCCTGCATGCTCTTGCACATCGCGATCATGATTGCAGGAGACGCGGTCGGTTTGCACTATGTCGTGTCGTCCGTCGTGTCCCTCGTCATCGTGACTGCAGTCGGCTACGTCCTGCACAGCAGCTGGACCTACCCGCGGGCCGAGCGCGGGGCGCCATCCCTTACGCGCTACCTCCTCCTTGTCGGCAGCAACTTCCCGCTTTCGCTCGCGGGGCTGTTCGTTTTCGTCGATCTGCTGGGCGTTTCGGTGCCGATCGCCGCACCCGTGGTCACAGTGTTCCTCGTCGGCTTCAACTATGTCGCGAGCCGCTGGGTGTTCCGGGCGGCGCGGCGAAGCGCGTGACCTGCGGGCGCGCTCGTCAATCGATACGCCAGACCTGCCCGCGCGGGCCGTCGTAGACGCGGCGCGCCCGCGGATACAGCGCGCGCAGCATCTGCTGGTCCCACCATGGGTCGCGGCTGAGGAAATACACCGTCGGCTCGCGCAGGAACGGGTCGTTCTGCACCAGGTCCTGGTCGTAGTAGTAGTCCCGGTCGGGGCGGATGAAGACCAGCTGCCGCGCGCCTTCGACATGAGGCGGACGGCGCGCAAGATGCTCCGAGATGTAATCGTGGATCTGCCACCAGCGCAGCGCGGTGGCGAATACCAGGCTCAAAGTCGCCGCCGATGCGATCCAGCCGCGCAGGGCCGCGCCGCCCTCCGGCCGCGGCGGCCACAGTGCGACCGCGGCGGCGCCGAGAATCGGCAGCGCACCCCACGCCGAATGCACGTAGCGCGCTCCCCAACCGTAGCCCTGGTCGAACCGGACGAACAGATATCCCGCGATCGTGACCGCAAGCGAAAGCGCCAGCAGGTTGAGATCGACGTTGCGCCGCCCGAGCCACCATCCCGCAATCGCGAGAATCGGCAGTCCGGGGACGGCCCATGCCCACATGCGTACCTGTTCCCCGATCCGGCCGCCGATCGCATATTCCTGCGGAACACCGAACATGTGCGACGACCGGTATTGCCAATACCAATAGAGATTGCCCAGCTCGTTGAGGAATTCACCGTCCGACGGAAAAGGCGCGGCGAAGAGGAAGCCGTGCATGTTGCGTATGAAGACTGCCCAGCCGAGGCCGACCACGAGGCCCGGAAGGTAGCCGAGAAGGAGCAGCGCGAGATTGCGCCTTCCTTCGGGCTGCATGCCGAACCACACGATCCAGGGCAGCGCGAACAGCATGTGCGGCACCGGGTTGTGCAACACGAGCGCGAGCGACCCTGCGAGGCCGGCGTACACCAGCCCGCGGCGGCCGCGCTCGATCAGCAGGCACGCGAACAGGAGGTTGAACAGCAGGTGCGCGGTCATCGGAAAGTACGACAGCGCGAACCCGCTGAAGGCCGGGGATCCGGCGGCGAGCAGGATCGCCCAGCCGCCGGCTTGGGGGCTCTGCGTCAGTCGCGATGCAAGCCGGGCGATCAGCACGAGCGCGAGCGATGCGAGCAGCGGGTTGCATGCCCACGGAATTCCGAGCCGGGTGAACGGCGCAAGCAACAACGCGAAACCCGGCCAATAGATCGAGACGAAATCGCCGGTATGGGGATTCAGCATGATCCAGCGGTAGCGGTAAAAGTCCGCCATCAGCCACGGCATCAGCTCGGGCGGCACCTCCGCGGTCAGCCGGCCTTCCGCGAAGACGCGGCTCTGCATCAGCGTCAGATGCTCGTCGCCGGCGAGCGCGTGACCCTGCATCGCGAAAAGTGCTCCGGCGCAGAGCACGACGAAAGCGACCGCGGCGCTCGTCCAAGGCCGGCGTCCGATTGCTTCGACGAAAGCAAGTGCCGGCCGGTGCGTGGCTGGGACGCACGCCAGCACTGCGATGGCCACTAGCAACGCGAGCCCGGCCATGTCCTGGTGGAAGAGCAGGTACCTGAAAATCCAGCCGCGCCACATCGGCATCGGATACTGCGCGTAGTGCTGCACGTAGATCGCCGCCAGGGCGCTGATCGACGCGACCAGCAGAATCATCCAGAAGACGGGTTTGCGCATGGGGTCAGCCGCACAGCCTGCGCAGCACGGGCACCGGATCCACTTTGCTCATCACGGAGAACCGGCCGCAGCCGCCGGTTTCGGTGAATCCGTGCCCCATCAGGCGAGCCTTGATCTCGGACAGCGGCTCGCCCCTCCACTCGGCGTAGCGCGAGCGGACGGGATCGAGCAGGACATGCTGCTCGGCCGCCAGCAGCCGCACGGTTCGCTCGAACTGGGTATCGGTCGTGACGAAGGCGATCCCCGGAATCCGCAGAGGAGAGTAGCAATCCGCCGCCGCGTAGATCCATGCGTCCGCGTACGAGAGCACGGTGAAGCCATCGCGGCACGCAGTCAGCAGCACAGGGTCGCTATCGAGAAGCCCCGTTTTCTCGAGAGGCTTGCTTGCGCGCCGCAGCTGACTACCGACAGTGGGTTCGTCGTCTTGCTTGCACGAAGCGCCAGCGACGCATTTCCTCTTCCATGCCTGGTGCGCCGACACGTAGCGGTCGGCGAAATGATCCACGCTCAGGATGCGATCCAGCGGGAAGGAGCCCCACAGATAGGCGCACACGATCAATCCGCTCAGGAAGATCGCGCTTTTCGCACGTTCAGCCCGTACCGGCATGCCGGACACCGTCGATCGAGGACCGGCCCGTCTCGCATGCACGCGCAGGACCAGGCCGATCAGCAGCGCGGCACAGGGCATCAGCGCCCAATACAGCGGCAGATAATGGACCGGATCGGAACGCCCGAGGGCATAGAGCACACGAGGGATGGCGGCAATCAGCGTGGCTCCGAGGAACAGGTCGGGGCGGGTCAATCTCCGATGCAGCGACCAACGACGTACGACGAGCGCCAGGTACAGCACGCCTACGACGAAGGCGACGATCACGATCGGGTCGAATTGCTGGGGAAGATTGGCGTAGCCGAGCATTGCCAATCGGCCCGCGGCAGAAATCTCGCTGTAGGTCTCGAGCAGATTCGTCCAGACCGCGCCGTGCAGCGCCGCGATCGCCGCCAGCGGCAACGCGATACCACCGAACATGGCGACGAGGATCCGCGCCTGCGTGGCGCGCGCTGCGCCTGTCCCATGCGCGAGCAGGGTACCGTGCGAGAACACAAAGCCGGCGGCAGCGAAAGCGCCGAACAGCGGGTCCCATAGCACCATCAACCCGAAGAGAAAGGCCGCCACGAGGCGGCCCCGTCTATGGAACAGGCTCAGGTAAAGCAGCAGTCCGCAGAGGGTAATCTGGACGGGTGCGCGAAAGCTGCTGCTGACGGCGAAATCGCGGCCGATCTCGAGCACATGCGGGCTGATCCCCTGCAGCGGATAGAGCGCGCCGAGCAGCGCGAGCACCGGCGAGGCCGTGAGCCCGCGAATCAGCATGAAACTCGCGACGCCCGCTACCAGGTTGCTGAGCATGATGACCGCACTCAAACTGAGCGCGGAAACACCGAAGCAGAAAAGCCAGAGCGCCAGAAACGCAGGGCACAGAAATCCGTAGCCCGAATCGTATCCGCTGAGGTAAGGCCACATGCCATTGCCGATCCCCGTCGCGGCGGCGACCAGCGGGTACCAGTGATCGAGATCGATCCTGTAGGGAGGCAGATAGACCGAGGCCAACACCACCAGAACGGCGAACGCGATGCTCGCGGGATCGAGCTTCGCGAGAAAACGCTCGCCGCCCGTGCTCTTAGCGTGCACGGCTTGCTTCCCCCTGCGGCGCGAATGGCCGAGACGCATCACGGACGTAGTAGGCGAGGGTGGGCTTGGCACCGGCGTCGCAGCCGAGTCCCGCTGCACACTGCCGGTACCAAGCCGCGCGTTCGGATTCGTACGCGGTCGCGTATCTTGCGACGACCCGATTCAACCGCTCGATCGGGAAGAAGAGATCGAAGCAAACGACGAGCAGCAGGGCGCTCATGCCGAGCGGCAGCGCAGCGCCAAAGTGCAGCGGCCTGCCGAAGTGCTCGTTTAAGATCGCCCGAACGGGGCCGTAGAGCGCCAGCGCGGCGGCAGGAAGTAATACCCACTGGATTGAATACCAGTGCCGGGGGTCGTCGCTGGCCGCCGCCAGAAACGCGTACGGAATTGCACAAAGCAGGCTGGCACCGGCAAAAATCCGGCGGGCACTCCATTGCCGGAAACGCCCATGCTTTCGCGGGGTGAGTGCCAGGAAAAGCAGCAGCGGGACGAGGAGCGAAAGAAAGGGCAGGGCCGACTCCAGCGCCGGTCTGTCAGCGCGCAGCGCAACGATCCCCTGCATAACAGGGGTCACATCAGTTTGCGGAGAGGACCCGGTGAGCGACCCGTGCACCACGAGGGCCACGACCAGCGAAGCCCCGATGCCGGCGCCCATGGCGAGGAGCGCGCGCACGCGAGTCGCTCGCACCTCGTTCTGGGATTGCAGGATCTGACCACCGTGCGCGAGCAGGAAGCCGAATGCGGCAAAGGCGCCGAACAACGGATCCCAGGTCACGGTCAGTCCGAACAGGAATGCGGGCCACGTACGTCCCCCGCGCAAGCGCAGGCTCCGATACAGCGCCAACAGGGCGAGCGCCGCATGGGCGGGCGCGGGCAATGCCCCCTGGTCGGCGTGCGTCGCCGTCGCCTCGAGCAGCAGGTAACTCGCACCGAGCAGCGCCACGGCGCGCGATCCGGTCAATCTGCGCAGCAGTGCGAAGCTCGCGATGCCGGCCACAACACTGCAGACCGTTGTCACCGCACTCAGGCTCAAAGCCGACAGTCCGAATGCCGAGAGCCATAGCGCAAGCAGATGGGGGCGCAGCCAGCCCCGGCGCGGATCATCGATCAGGGACATCCATTCGCCCGGTTGAATGCCGGTCGCCGCAGCGATCAGCGGGTGCCAGTAATCGAGGTCGATCGGATAGGGAGGCAAGCGGACCGAGGCGAAGTACAGCACGAGCGCGAACGCGGCGGTGAGCGGATGCAGCGCGAACACCTTGCGTCGCTGACGCACCCATTGATTCGCCAGTCGAACCGATACGATTGCGAATACAACAGTCAGCGCCAGCAGCTCGAGCAGCGCGAGGCGCAGCTCGGACTTGTCGTAATAGCCGACCGATGCGCGCTGCATCCCTGGAGCCAGCCCTGCCTGCTCGATGGGCACGACCGGCAGCTCGAGCAGACCAAGCGCGGCGCGTACGGTCAGCAGCGCAATCGACAGCAGCAGTGCGTAAGAGACGAGCGATACGATCGTGGCCGTACCCAATCGAAGAAACGGCGGGATGCGGCCATGGTCCTGTGCACGCTGGAATTCGAGATGCAACCAGACGAGCAATGCGCAGGCGCCGACCGCGAACCACCACGGGCTCAGGGTCGCCGCGATCGCGACCAGCGCGCCCAGCCCGGCCAGCCCAACGCTCACGCGGTTACGGCGCAGGAGCGCAGCGCGGCCGCATAGCGTTCCACGCAGCCCTGCCAGGACCAGTGCTCGCGCGCAAACGCCGCAACGCGCGGCCGCAATTCGTCGAGCACCTGCGGCTCGCGCAGCAGCGACTCGATCCGGGCTACCCAGCGCGCGGCAGTGTCATCGACGCCGGTCGCCTCGGAAAGAATCGGAGCCCCGTCGATCGGACAGCCCGCAGCCGTCTCGGCGCCGATCAGCGCGGGCGTGCCGCACGCCATCGCTTCCTGCACCGCAAGCGGAAACCCTTCCCCCGCGCTCGGCAGCACGAAGAGATCGGCGGCCTGGTAGAGCGCGGGCAGCTCGCCGATCGCGGGCGAGCGCACTACGCTGACATTCGGCAGACCCCAACCCTGCGGATCGAGCGGACCCCACCCTGCCACGATCCAATGGGCGTGCCGAATGCGCTCGGCCAGCGTGCGCAACACGTGGACGCCCTTTTTTTCCACAAAGCGCCCGATGAAAAGAAACAGCGGGGTGCCCGGCTTTACGCCAAGACGCGCGCGCAGCGCTTCCCTCCCTGCCGGGTCCGCGGGGACGAAGGCTTGCGTGTCGACGCCGTTCGGCACGAGGAGCGGCGGCTTGCGGAAGCGCACGAACCGCGCGAAGTAACGCCGCACCGTCTCGCTTTCGAACACGACCTGCGTCGCGCGGCCAAGGACGAATCCGCCGATCAGCCGGTTCGCCGTAGCGAGCGCGATGCGCAGCAACGGATTGCGGTACGGGACGAATCCGATGTGCTGCGTCACCACTACCCGCCGCCCCGCGAGCTTCGCAGCCATGAACGCTACGAGGTTCGGCAGGTAAAGGCAGTCGTGCAGATGCACGACCGTCGCACTGGCTGCGTCCCGGCCGAGGCGGCGTAGCGCGCCCGGTGTCCAGAGCGGATAGGGAAACCCAAGAATGCGCTCGAGGCCGTTCCAGCTCGCCGCCGTCGTGCACTGCACGCCCGCCAGGTCGGGTGGCGGGTCGCAGTCGCTCGCATGCCAGGTGATCTGCGCGACCGAAGCGCGCGCCAGCCGCTCGGCGAGCTGCCCGGCAACGCGCTCGACGCCGCCGCGATGCGCCGGATAGTAATGGCTGACCAGCGTGACCCGGACGGGTTGCTCAGTGCCCGGCTCGCAGCCATTCATAGGTCTTCCGGATTCCGGTCGCGAGCGGCGTCGCGGCGCTCCAGCCGAGCACGCGCCCGGCGAGCGAGCTGTCGAGCACGTTGACCGGCACGTCGAACGCGCGCGCCGGCGTGTACTCGACCGCGACCCGGCGCCCGATCATTCCTTCGATGAGCTTCACCAAATCGTTGAGGCTGGTGCCGGTACCGGATCCGACGTTGAAGACCTTCTCCTCCCCGGAGTACGTGATCGCGGCGAGCAGCGCACCGACTGCGTCGCGCACATAGACGTAGTCGCGGACGATCGAGCCGTCACCCCAGATGCGGATCGGCTCGCCGCGCAGGGCGCGATCGAGGAACACCGTGACCGCGCCCAGCGCCGCGTCCGGTCTCTGGCGCTCGCCGTACAGGTTTGCCGGCCGCAGCACGCAGTAGTCGAGCCCGTGCAGCAGGTGCTCCAGATGCAGGTGTTTCTCGATCGCCAGCTTGTGGATGCCGTACGCGCAAGTCGGCTGCGTAGGATTCGATTCGGCGACCGGCACGGCGCGCGGGATGCCGTACACCGTGCCGCCCGAGGAGACGAAGATCACCTTGCGAACGGCGTGCTGGCGGCACAGCGCGAGCAGCCGCAGCGTGCCGAGCAGATTCGTCTCCGCGTCGTACGCGGGATTGTCGTTCGAAGCCTGCGGCAGCGTCGTCGAGATCAGGTGAAACACGATCTCGCTGCCGCGCAAGGCCTTCTCCAGGTCTCCGGCGTTGAGGAAATCGCCGGTGACGATCTCGAAATCGCCGCGCTGCGCGAGCGGAGCGAGGCTGTCGACGTGCGGCCGGTCGAACGCGCGCACGCGATGCCCGGCCTGCGCAAGCGCATCTGCCAGATGCGAGCCGATGAAACCTGCGCCGCCCAGCACGAGGCAAGTGGCCATGCCCGATGGTACTCTAGCCGATCACCGGTTCGCCCGATGACGGACCACGCCCCCGCCGCAATCGCCTCGACTCCGGTCCGGTTCCGCTTCCTGCCGCCGATCGGCTCGCGGCGCTACCACGTGCTCCTCGCCGCGGTCGCGATCCTGATTCTCGGCCCGCTCGGCGGAATCACCGCGACCTACATGAACTTCTCGCTCGGGTTCTTCATCGGCGGGCAGGTGCTCGCCGGCATTCTCGGCAGCGTCGTCACGTTCGGCTACGGCGCCGAAGGCAGGCATGGCGCGAACTACATGCAGACGATGGCGGCTTCGGTGGCGTCGATGTGCGCGATGGGCGTGCTGATCCAGGCGATGGTCTGGCTCGGGCTCGCCGAGCCGCCGACGTGGAAGCTGGTCCTCTATTTCCTCTGCGTCGGCATGCTCGGCGTCGGCATCGGCATGCTGTATACGCCGATCGTCGTCGACCGGATGCAGCTCACGTTTCCTTCGGGCTTCGCGGTCGCGAACATCCTGCGCGCGCTGACCGACGTTCGCCTGCTGCGCAGGTCGATCGCGACGCTCGGCGGCGGCATGGGGGCGGGCGCGGCGCTCACGCTGCTGGCCGAGAAGGGCGGGGTTGCGTTGCTCGGCGCGATCCATTTCTCCGCTTCGAGCTTCGGCGTAGGGATCATCGTCGGGGCGCGCATCGCCGTTCCGATGCTCGTCATGGGCGCGATCGGGCTGGCCGTCACGCCGTGGCTGCGCGCCGAGGGCCTGCTCGGGCCGAGCGATCCTTGGCGCAAGGTCGGTTTCCTGATCGCGCTCGGCATGATCCTCGGTGCTGCGATCATCGACGTCGCGCTCGTGCTGCGCGAGGCCGTGCGGCGTGCGCGGGCCCGGGTAAGCGCTCCAGCCGAAGCGGAGGACTGGAAGCGCACGAACCTGCGCGACCTGGCGCTCTGGGTTGCATTCTGGGCGATCGCGTCGATCGCCGCTGCGTCCGGATTGCTCGGCATCCCGGTGTTTTATGCCGTGCTCGGCGTCGCGCTTTCGTTCGTCTTCGTTCTCGTCAACGGCATCAGCATGGGAATTTCCGATTCGAACCCGCTGTCGTCGGCGTTCTTCGTTGCCGTGACGCTGATGGCGGCAACCGGCCTGACCGACCCGCTCGTCGGGCTGGTCGCGGGATCGATCCTGCTCATCACGACGAATGTCGGCGGCGACATGCAGCAGGACCGCTCCACGGGCTGGCGGCTCGGCACCCACCGCATGGTCCAGTTCCGCTACCAGGTGATCGGCATCGTCATGGGCGCGCTGCTCGCGGTCTACGTCGCGAAGCTGTTTCTCGCCGCATACCCGGTGCTCGCGATCGACACGTTCGCGCACCCGGAGCAAAAGGCCGCGAACTGGCAAAGCGCGATGACCTACAAGCTGGTTGGCGTCCTGCGCGGGCTGACGTCCGCCGATCCGACCTCGCTGAAGCTGATGCTTCTCGGGATCGCGATCGGGTTCACGACCGAGGTCTTGCGCAAGCGCTTGAAGGCGAGCGCGGCGTACCAGGCGTGGAAGGCGAGGAGCCCTGGCACGCGGGCGGCCGATTTCGTCGTCGATGCGATCTTGCTGCCGAGCCCGTACGCGTCGAGCTTCGGCGGGTTCGTCGACTGGTTCGCGTCGTTCTGGGTCGGCTTGGGCGGCATCTTCTCCTCGTCGTGGAACTGGGCCGCGGCAAGGCTCGGCCGCAACCGGACGAGGGCGGACGGCGTGCCTGCGGACATCAGCACGATGTCGCTGCTCGGCGGCGGGTTGATCGCAGGCGAAGCGCTTGCGTTCCTGACTCTGGGTATCATCGGGCTCCTCACCTTGCTGTGAACGGCCCATGACAAGCGCTTTTCGCGAACAGTACCTCGACTACGACGAATTGACGGCGCAGGTCCGCGCCTGGGCGGCCGCGCACCCGCAGATCGTGCGCCTCGAATCGATCGGCAGGACCGAGTCGGGCCGCGAGCTGTGGCTGCTGACGATCGGCCCGGATCCCGACAATGCCCGGCCCGGTGTATGGGTGGACGGGAACATGCACGCTTCCGAGCTGTGCGGATCGAGCGTCGCGCTGGCGATCGCCGAGGACGCGATTCGTCTGCATACGCATCCGAACGAGCCGGTGCACAACCTGCCGGCGCACGTCGTCGAGCGCCTGCGCGGCGTGCTGTTCTACATCCTGCCGCGGATGTCCCCGGACGGTGCGGAAAGCGTGCTCAAGACCGGGCGCTACGTGCGCAGCGTGCCGCGAGACGAGCGCCTGAACCGCAACCACGCGCGCTGGCAGTCGCAGGACGTCGATGGCGACGGACTCATGAGGATCATGCGCAAGGCGGACCCGGGCGGCGAATTCGTCGAGTCGGCCGAGCGCGCCGGGCTGATGCACGAGCGCGAGCTGGAGGACCCGGGTCCCTATTACAAGATCTATCCGGAGGGCGTGATCGAGAATTTCGACGGCGCAACGATCCCGTCGCCGCATTTCCTCTCGGACAACCAGACCGACCTCAACCGCAATTTTCCGTTCGAATGGCATCCGGAGCATGTGCAGGTCGGCGCCGGGTCGTTCCCGCTGAGCGAGCCCGAGTCGCGCGCAGTGGTCGAGTTCGCTTCGCGCAAGCCGCACCTGTTCGCGTGGATGAACCTGCACACGTTCGGCGGCGTCTTCATCCGCCCGCTCGGCGACAAGCCCGATTCGAAAATGGACCAGGAGGATCTCGCGGTGTTTCGCCAGATCGCCGCGTGGTGCGAGACCTGCACCGGCTACCCGACCGTGAGCGGGTTCGAGGAATTCACCTACGAGCCCGACAAGCCGATCCGCGGCGATCTTTCCGAGTACGCGTACCACCAGCGCGGCTGCATCGCGTTCGCAGTCGAGCTGTGGGATCTGTTCGAGAAGCTCGGCTTCGAGAAGAAGAAGCGCTTCGTCGACCGCTACACGCATTTCGAACGCGCCGACATGGTCAAGCTGGCGAAATGGGACGCCGAGCACAACGCGAGCCGCGTGGTCGTGCCATGGAAGAAATTCCAGCACCCGCAGCTCGGCGAAGTCGAGGTCGGGGGGATCGATCCGCGCATCGGCTTGTGGAACCCACCGTACGACCGCATCGACGAGGTCTGCCGCGGGGTCTCGGCGGCCTACATGCACATCGCGGCATTGGCGCCCAAGGTCGTGGCCGATTCGCACGTGACGCCTGCGGGCGGGGACCTGACGCGCCTCGACGTGCGGGTCGAGAACCACGGGTACCTCGCCACCTACGGGCTCTCATCGGCGAAGAAGCTCGAGTGGAACGAGCCGCTGGTCGCGGAAATCACCACGAACGCAGGCTGCTCGCTGGCGAACCCGCGCGAGGCGCGCCAGGAGGTCGGCCACCTCGACGGCTGGGGACGCGGCAAGTACGAAGGCACTGGCGCGCTCTACCACATGCGCAGCCGTGGCAACACCGGCGCGAAGACGCTCTCGTGGACGCTGCGCGGCAAGGGACTTGCGACCGTGCGGATCGGATCCTGCCGCACCGGCTGGATCACGAAGCGCGTCGAGGTCGGCTGATTCCGCTCAGGAGCTGGCTAGAGAACAATGGCAGGCCTGCTGAAGCAATTCGTCCAGTCGGTGCTCGGGAGCGGCAAAGGACCTGGCGACTCGCGCACCGCCGCCGAGTGCCTCGCGGGCGCGAGGGAAAAGCAAGCTGCTGGCGAGCTGCGCGCTGCGGTCGCGGCGTATCGCATGGCGCTCGAGCGCGGTGCGGAAGACCCTGACGTGCACCTGCAGCTTGGCGTCCTGCACTCGAGCCTCGCCGAGTACGAGCCGGCGATCGACGCGCTGAATACGGCCATTGCGCGTTCACCGCAAAGCGCCGACGCCGTGTGCGTGCTCGGCACGGTCATGGCGGACATGCGCCGCCCGGGCGAGGCCGCGCGCCTCTTCCAGCGTGCGCTCGCGCTCCAGCCGGGCCTGTCGCCGGCGTACTTCAATCTCGGGCTCGCGCAGTTCGAGCAGGCTGATTTCGCGGCTGCGGCGGCGAGCTTCTCGAAGTGCATTGCGCTGAACCGCGGCGAACCCTGGAGTGCCGAACGTCGCGCTGCGCTGGCGCCCGACCCGCAGCCTTCCTTCGAGCCGCGCGACATGGCCGTGAATCACATCAAGCTGCGACACGACTGCGAGCAGATCGAATACCTGCTGTCACTGGGGGTGCTGCCTCCGGTCTATCGTGAGGTGCTCGAAGACTATCGCGCGCTGCTGCAGCGCGTCGGCACGACGGACATCGAATCGATCGTGCCTTTCGACGCTGCGCGCCACCCGCTCGTGGCGCGCACCTATAAACGACCCGTCCATATCGCCGAGGTACGCCCACCCGCCGGACCGCTCATCAACCCCGCGCTCGATTTTCGCGGCATCCAAGAGCGCTACCTGGCGGCGGACCCCAACGTCATGGCGGTGGACGGGCTGCTCACCCGCGAGGCACTGTCGGCGCTGCGCCATTTTTGCCTCGAGAGCACGTTCTGGAACAACATCAAGAGGGGCTATCTGGGTGCGTACTTCCATGACGGATTCTTTTCAGAACTCCTGCTGAGGCTTGCCTGGGAGTTGCGCGAGTCCTTTCCGGCGATTTTCCGCGACCTGCCGCTGCAGATGCTTTGGGGCTACAAGTGCGAGAGCAACCAGCCGGGTCTCGGCATCCATGCCGATGCGGCTGCGGTCAATGTGAACTTCTGGATCACGGACGACACGGCAAACCTTGATCCGCAGGCCGGCGGGCTTCTCGTCTACCCGGCGGATGCGCCCGAGCATTGGGGCTTCAGCAAGTTCAACAACGACTCAGCAGCCCTCCAGCACTATCTCCTGTCCAAGGGGGGCGAGCCGATTCGTGTGCCGTATCGCGCGAACCGAGCCGTGATCTTCGACTCAGACCTGTTCCACGCGACCGACACCCTTCGTTTCCAGGAGGGCTATCTCAACCGCCGGATCAACATAACGCTTCTATACGGGCTACGCTCGATGTGATCGGCTGCGCACTGAAGCAGCGTTGACCCCGGTCAGGATCCGGGGCGCCGCTCCGGCGACAGGTCGCTCGCCTTCCAGCCGCCGCCGAGCGCCTTGATCAGCGCGATGGTGGCGACCAGCCGCTCGCCGACGATGCCGACCGCGGTGCGCTCGTTCGCGAGCCACGTCGCCTGCACCTGCACGACGCTGAGATAGCTCGTCGTTCCCGCCTTGTACTGGTTCGTCGTCAGCTGCACCGAGAGGCGCGCGGACTCGACCGCTTCGGCCTGCAGCTTCGTTTCCTCTTCGAGGATGCGCACTGCGGCGAGGTTGTCTTCGACCTCCTTGAAGCTCGTCAGCGCAATCTGCCGATAGTTCGCCACGGTCGCGTCGTAGGCGGCGATCGCCTGGTCGGTCTGCGCCTTGCGCAGTCCGGCGTCGAACAGCGCCATCGCGAGCGCCGGGCCGAGCGACCAGAACCGGCTCGGCGCGCTCAGCCATTGC
>Ga0114129_10000342_pt1 | contig 54320 bp, 81 predicted proteins | sample RhiMetdeltSRZDD1_FD_80071 | JGI IMG/M metagenome (GOLD analysis project Ga0114129, IMG submission 80071) | Populus rhizosphere microbial communities from Tennessee, USA - Rhizosphere MetaG P. deltoides SRZDD1 (version 2) (version 2) | ecosystem: Host-associated > Plants > Roots > Rhizosphere >...
CCAGTAGAGGGGTGTTTGTGGGGGGTTAAACAGGGGCCGGGCGGCCTGGGTGTAGCCGCTCGGCCCCTCACCCATTCGAGGTAAACCTACCGGGTCTTGACACGTACGTCAAATCGGGGTACCTTGTATACGTAAGCGAGACAACCGGGAGGAAGATCATGAACAAGGTTGAGCTTCGGCCGAGTCGGGACCGGTTCGTTGGATCCGACAACGACTGGTCGGGACGGTGGGATCTGACCGTTGAGCGCAACGGTTTCCGCCGCACGGCGGCCACGCTGACCCGTAACGAACTTCGCGAACTACGCGCCTGGATCGACGACGCCCTTGAAGGCGAAGATGACCAGTAAGGAGATCTACGAGTCGATCGCGGCCTTGGCCGACCAGCTTGACCCGTTTTATCGCTGGGATTTGTCCAGGGTGCTTTGGGCTCACAGCGTGGGCTTGGAACGTCAAGTTGGCCATGATGCCACGCGGCGCGCGGTACGGGCGGAACTACCGGCGCGGTGGCGCCCCGAATACGACGTCACGCTGTCACGGGTGTCCACGCCCATCGGGCGGGCCGCGTTGACGGAATGGCGTCGCGACACAGGATACAAGCCCAAAAACCGGGAGGATTGATGTATAACCGTACGTATCGAGCGGTTAGGGCCGCTGACCACGTCGAGATCGAGGCGGGGGATCGGATCGTAGATTTCCGCGGCGACGTGTGGATCTTCGAAGGCATTACCAGGCATCCGGGCGACGGCACGGCAACCACGGGCAAGGTGTTGGCGTCCCGTGGCGAGGATCGGCGGGAACTGTACGCGAGGGTCTTCGACTTGGAGATCGTGCCGCGGCTTCAGGGGGCCAAGAAATGATCAAGGTGATAGCGGCTGCCTTGGTGTTGGTTGTGGCGCCGCTGGCGACGCTGGACGCGTGCCCCAAGGATCAGTCGCCGGGGGTGCGGACAAACCGGCCACCGGAGGAACGGCAGGTCGATCCGGGTCGGAAGCGCACGGTGACGATCCGGGCGAATGCCCGTCAGGTTCCGTACACGGTGTATGTGAAGGTGTCGGATCGGCGTGGTGGGTTCGACGAGTCGGGGCCGACGCCGGTGATGGAACCAGTCGGTGACTACGTGCAGACCGTGATCTACACGTCGGGGGAGCGGTTAGGGATTTTCGTCGAGGTGAAGCCGCCCGTGGTGAATGCGTGGGCGTACTGCGAGATCCGCGACGGTCCCGACAACATCAGCAAAATGGGCCCAATGTCCGAAGGTTGGCGGGCCATGTGCGAGTTAACAACGAAAAGGTAGGTGTACACCCATGTCTGACACCCTGGACTCTGTTGGTGCGATTTTGAACCGTGCCGCGGACATCATCGAGGAACGTGGTTGGACTCGGCACCGGTTCGAGCATCGGGGGCGCGTGTGCGCTTCGAAGGCGTTGAGTCTGGCAGTCGCCGAGTACGACAGGTCGTATTTCGTTGAGGGATTGGCCGCGCGTAAGCGTTGTGACGAGGTGATTCGGGAAAGATTGGCAATGACTTTCGATCTTGTTACCTACAACGATTACCACGCCAAGTCTCGTAAGGACATCGTCGGCGTACTTCGTGAGGCGGCCACCAGGTCTTAACTAGATCCACTTAGCACCCTCTTGACGCAGTCGTTAAGAGGGTGCTAATCTGTATATGTAAGCGAGACAACCGGGAGGTCGGAATGAGCAAGGTCCAACTGGCTGAGACCAGCAACGGCGTGACCGTGGTGGTTGCCGCAGACGGGTGGCGCGGCACCGGGGACTACCGGGTGGTCATCCTGCCCAACGGGCAGCGGGTCTTCGTCCACGCCAGCAACCTGCGCTGGCTGTAACCCCACCTAAACCGGGAGATCCACAATGACCACGACGACAGAGATCGACTGGATGGGGTTGGCTGAACGGCTGGCCGACCCCGATGGCGGATTCACCGTCAACCTGGCCACTGGCGCAGAACCTACCTCGGGGTACGCGGTGGCGACGCATCCGGAACGGTCCTGGGAAGCCGCCGCGGACACGGTGACCGCGGACACCGTCCGGACCTACGCCGCGCTCAATGCTGATCTGCTGAACGAGGACCGCAACGTGTTGGGCGGCTGGCACGATCCGGCCACGCATCAGGTGTGGTTGGACGTGTCGACCGTCGTCGCCGACGAGGCAGACGCGTGGCGGCTGGCGTGGGTCGCGAACCAAATCGCGATCTTCAACTTGGATACCCACGAAACGATCAACACCGGTGGCACCGGACACGTGGCCACCGTGGAAACCGGGAGGCAAGGGAAATGACCGAGTGGTCTGAAGTGCACGTTGGTGACGTTCTGACGGTGCGTAAGCCGTGGCATCGACGTGGCGGGTATCGGCTTCGGGTGGCATCGGTAGAGCCGATTTCGGCCAACCCTGACAGCCGTTACCGGTGGGTTGTCGGCGAGCGGCTACGCCTGTCCGGGAAGCCGTCGACTCGGCGGTCGAAGCCGGAGTTGGTTTCCATCGACGACGTAAATCAACGTCGATACGGCAGCTAATCCCCACTCCCCTTGACGTGATAGTCAAGACACGATAGTTTGTACATGTAAGCGAGACAACCGGGAGGAACGAAGTGGAACGGCCGCTTTACGAGATTGCCGCCGATGTGCGGGCGAACTGGTCGAAGGTGTACTTCGGCGCGGTGCCCTACCTCGACGCGATGGCCACCCTCAACAAGGTGACCGACAGTTACGGGTTGGACAGCGGGGAATCCATCGTGCGGTACTTCCTGGCCAACGCCGGTACGTGGCGCGGTGACGCGGCCCGCCGGATCAAGGCCGAACTGAAGACGCTGATCAAGTAACCAAGGAGATGGAACCCATGACCTTTACTGCCACCGTTGTAACCAACTGGGACAACGTGATTGACAGCCGTGACGTGATAGCTCAACTAGCCGAGCTAACGGAGGCGGCCACCCATTTCGATCTTGACCCTGACAAGTACCTCGACGAGGAGGCGCGACGGGCTTTCGCCGCGTTGCGTGACCTGGCGCGGCAGGGGGCCGAGGGTATCGAGGACTGGGAGTACGGGGCGATGCTGGTCCGCGAGTCGTACTTCGCGGAGTACACCCGCGAGTTGGCCGAAGAGACCTCGGAGTTCACCGACTGGTCGCAGTGGCCGTGGCGGCACATCGACTGGGATGCGGCGGCCGAGGAGTTGAAGCAGGACTATACGCAGGTCGACTTCGACGGCGTCACCTACTACGCAAGGTAACCGCTTGGTTGGAAGCGCCCCCCTGGCGCACATCAGGGGGGCGCTTTTCTGTACTTACTCCACTTTACGTGGCCACTTCATGATTCTTCACGAAACCCCTTGACAAGTCTGTCAAGGGGCCGGTAGTGTGTGGGTTGTAAGGGAAACGGGGAGCTTGAAAATTCCACAGAGGATCGTCGGAAACCGGGAGATCAACGATGAACCTGCACACCGCCACCGAGTTCACCCGTCACGCCGCGCTGGCTGCCCGTAACGCCGGCCATCACGCTACGGCCGTCGCCGTTGCCACCGCCCTCACCGCGGCCACCGTCGTCGCCGAGGAAGCGGAGGAAGACAACGAACTGGTCGAGGCCGGAATCCTGCTGGCCAAGGTCGGCGTCCACCTGACCCAACTGAAACTGTCCCACTAACCCGATTGGTGGCCCCGGACACGGGGGCCGGGGCCACCACCACTACCAAAGGAGATCTTGAGATGGTTATCGCCGCAGCCGTGTTTCTTTTCCTGTCAGTTACTCTCGGTGTCGTCCTGACGTACGCGATTTGGAAGGGGTACTACTGATGATCACTGTTCTGACGCTGTTGTTCGTTGTATGGGCCGTCGGGTTCCTGCTCTCAACGCTGAACGACACACCGGCAAAGTGAAGGAACGCCCTCAGGGATCGAGGGCGTTCCTTCGTATCTGCGTGTTCGGGGTTACTCGTCGTCGGGGTCGTGGAATGCGGCCTTGACTTGGTCATCTGTCATGTCGTGGTTGGCAATGACGATGGCTATGGTGTCGCTACCGGTATCTACTTCGTAGACTCGAATGTTGGCGCCGGATACGTCGGCGATGGCGGCGGCCAGTTCGTCAAGGTCGATTTGTTCTTTCCAGTCCCACGATAGGCATACAACGGTTCTTTTCATGACTTGCACCACGCGTCCCACTCGGGGACTCGCATGATCGAGTTGTAGTCGCGGGTGGTGGTGGCGAACGCGACGCCGTCGATGCACTGGCGGGCGATGTTGGGGTGGCCGTCGATGCCGGCGTAGATCTCGGCTTTCTGGGGTTCGCGGAGTGGCACGTTTTCGAGGTCGCGGTGGTTGGCGCCGCAGCCTGCCGAGGTCAGGAGGACGAGGGCGGCGGCGGCCAGGGCGGTCGTGAGTTTCACGGGATCTCCTTCTCGTTGGTATCGGCCAACGTCTCGGCCTTGGACGGCCGGTCGCTGGTGCTGGTGGACACGTCGGCGTCGATGACGTCGGCCGGCTGGGGGTTTGCCGGTCAACTGCCACCGCCGCCGCATCCGGCACATCGGCAGCGGCACGGCCCACCGGCCCCGGCTGCCTCGCGGCGCGCCGCGTGCTCCGACGAGGCCGTCTTGTGGCCGGGGGTCATACACGGCTGGCCCGGCTGAACCCCGCAGGTGGGGCATTCAACCCGCCGTATCCTGGCCCGCTGCACCGGGACCGCCCTCACGGCATCACCTCAACGGCCTTACCCAGCAGTTCGACAGTGGCCATCACGTCCCCCAATCCGGGGTCGCAGAACATCCGGTATGCCTCGTCCGCATTGGACGGCTGACGTCGGGTGGTGCAGCGGAAAGACATCAGCCGGGTACCTCCCGGTCGATTGCCTCACCTGCCAGGACCCGGATCGTGCGCGGGTACCACGCCGCCCCGCGTAGCCGGCCCGACCGGTCGCGGATGCGCACGTGCGTCAGTTCCATGTCGACCTGGACCGACAGGGAACGGTCCGGACCCATGTCGTAACGCGCGTTCGCGGTCATGCCGTTTGCTGCGTACGCCACCCGCAGCCGCCTCATTTCTTCGTTCGGGCCTTCGGGACCGCGGTGTGGTCCGTGCTCGATGCCACCCGACGTCGGAGGATCCGGTTTATCCATTGGTTACGACTTCCTGTTCGTCAGGTCCGGTAAGGGCAGCCTCGAAGCGGGGCGGGAGGGTCCATCCCAGGGCCCGTAGGCGTTCCAGGGCACGTCGGGTAGCACCCCACCCTTGTCCGGTAAGGGTGGCCTGGGCGGTGGCTTCTACGGCGAGTTCGTGCCATCCGCGGTCGGTGGTGAGGAACGGGGCGAGGTTGTCGATGATGACGGCGGCGGCTACTCCGGTGGCGGTCCATCGCGCTATCGGCGGCATGGACTTGGGGTAGTCGTGGTTAAGGACGTGGATGTGTTGGTCGGGGCAGTGTTCGGCGCAGCCGCGACGCATCCACTCTTCGACGGGTTTGGCTTCCTGGAATTCGGGTTGGGTGCCGGTCAGCGAGGAAAGGCGTCGTACGACGTCCCATTGTTTGGTTTCGACGTAGAGGACGAGTTGGGGGGTGGCGCGGCGTTGGTTCTTTTTGCGGACAACGGCGCCTTTGAGGTCGACGATGCCGGCCATCCAGCCGAGGAGGTGTACGGGGATGCTCACGTAAGTGTCCAGTTTTGTGCGGTGGTAAGGGGTTGGTGGGGGTGGTAGAAGGCGGTGGCGGCGGGCATGGGGCGGGTAACGCGGCCGGCTGCGCGGTAGGTGGGGTTGAGTTCCGTTTGGTAGCGCCAAGTTCGGGCGATGACGTAGAGGGTGATGAGGATGAGCCAGCGGCGGTTCATGGTTTTCCGTCTTCGTACCAGGCCATCAACGATCCGCCCTTCGGGAGGTATTCGGGGGTGGGTGGCTGGTTGCCGGTGATGACGGCGACGAGAATCTGTAGGGATTCGACGACGGATCCGGTGATGTTGTCGAAGTGGGTTTCGGGGTTGGTTCCGCGGCGGCGGTATACGGCGTAGGGTTCGCCGTTGGCGTCGACAGCGATGGTGTTTCGCAGTTCGTACGCGCCGGGGATGTCGGCGTATGAAGGTGTGTCGGGGAACGCGTCGCGGGTTGCCGCTTCGAGGCCCCAGGCTTCGGTGGTGAGGGCGAGGCCGAGGAATCCGGGCTGTTGAAGGACTTGCACGAAGTTGGTGACGGCGGGGTGGTCGCGGTGGCGGGAGATGTTGGCGGCGAGTCGGTAGAGGTCTCTGCTGGGGTTGCTGAGCATTTCGGAGGGGACGATGGGTACCGCTTTGTAGGTTCCGATGTGGAGGGTTTTGCCGAAGTAGCTGAACATGTCGTAGTTGGCGGCGGTTTGTTCGTTGGTGGGGTCGTAGATGACGTGGAGGGTGGGTCGGTTGTCCCAGCCGAGGTTGTGGGCGTGGGATTCGATGAGGTTGATGAGTTGGACGAATTCGTCGCGGTTGATGGTTGCGGTCATGGGGGTTAGTCCAACCTTTTATGTGGGGGTTTGGGTTTGTCGTCGGCCGACCATGCAAGTGCCGTAAGGATGTACGGCGTTAGCACCAGCAAGATAACCAGAAGGACCGTCATCGGCGTCGGCCCCAATTCCTGTCGGCCCACACGAGCAACGCGAGGCCGATCCACGGGCCGACGGTGAGGGTGATGATCAGGATCGTGTCGGGCCAGGTCATGTGTTCCATTGGGTGATCTCCCTGGACGCGCAGAAGGATGTATGGGCCGAGTATACACAACGCGGGTTTGAGGCCGCTAGAAGCCACGCAGGGCCGCGTTTGCGGCACCGCGCATGTGGTTACTCCAACCCCAACTCCACGTCCGTAGGCTCGGCGGACGGGTAACTCAGGTGGTTAGGGTTCCACCTGAAGTACTCGTACCGCACCCGCGGGCGGTGCTTACGGGCGTGCAGGACCCAATCGGGGTTACGCATCAGGCACTCGTCACAGACGTTGATTTCCAGGAACGTCCCGTCGTCGGGGTCGAACACCGTTGACCCGTAGTGGCCGTAGGACACGAACGCGGTACCTTCGTTGGGTTGGTTCGGCGATGCGGTGGTTGTGCCGCCAACGTCGTCAGGGAACGCCGACTCCAAGGCCTTTCCACAGGCGATGCAGGGCAGGGTAACGATCATCGGCGCTTCCTATGGTTTTTGGCGGCGTCGGTTCGCCAGTTGGGGCGGCGGCCGAGGGCGGCCATGTCGACGTAGTCACCGCCCCAGTCGGCGTGGCGCCGTTCGTTGTCGAGGTGGTGGTGGAAGTCGGGGCAGTCGGGGACCATGCGGCACGGGTTGAGTTCGGCGTACCACGCCCAATTGTCCACTGTGGACTTGTTTGGCCAGGCCAGGGTCGCTTGCGCGCGATGCCAGCAAGTTACCCGGATTGCGTAATCCCCGTCGATGGTTCGGTATCGGTATACGTCAGGTTTCGGTTGGGATGTTCCGTACCACATGGCTACTGAAGCCGGCCGAGGTAGTCGCGGGCTTCTTCGTTTAGCTTGTGTGCCTGTTGCGTGGCCCGCTCCGTCGCCTCGTGCGCGCTTTTCAGCCTTACTAGGGCTTGTTCCAGTTCGTCTTCCGCGGCGCGGTAGCTTTCCAACGCTTCCCTCACGTATTCGACAACGCTGTCGGCGAGGCTGAACAACACTTGCGGGGTTTCGGTGCCGACGGATTGGCGTAGTCCGGCGATGGAATCCAGGACGTCGTCCATGCCGTTTCCAGCTTGATCGGTTGCCATGGCCGACGCACGTGTCTCGTCTTTGGCGCGTTCGGCTACCGCGGTGGCTTCTTCGTTGCGTTGCCGGCTAGTGCCGAAGGCGCTTATGACGTCGTCGGTGCTGTCGATGACGGTTTGGAGTTGGGTGTTGGCGTCACTCATCGATGTCCTTCCGGTGGATGGCGCGGCGGAGGATTTCGTCGTCAGCGATGGCGTAGATGCGGTAGGCAACGCCGGCTACGCGGACCAGGGCGTCGTCGTCGAGTTGGCTCAGGTACCCGGTGAGGTCGGTGTCTCGGCCGATCCGAGACAACTCGGAGAACATGGAGGTGTGGCCCCCCGGGGTCGGAGGGCCACACGTTGCACTACTCACTGTCCCGGTGTTGCGCCGGTGCGGGGTTTTTGAAGGAGACCGGAACGGGGAATGTCTCGGTGCTTCGGATCTTCAGTTCCTTACGGGGGGTGTTGGTAATCCAGTCATTCCATGCCTTCAGGAACAGAGCAAGCTGTTCGGTGTTGTATGACCGCTTCCGGGGCCGGGACTTCGTGGCCCATCTGTATAGGGCCAGACGGGCGTCGAGTTCGGGAAGGTTGGCGCCGGTCTTCACGCCGTTGATGAACTCGTCGAGGTGCGGATCGTCGTGCTCTCTCTCAATAAGGTAGATAGCGACGGCGACCGCGGACACGATAAGTACGTCACGCAAGGCGTAGGCGCGGCGGACGGCTTCACGGATGCCGGGGTGCTTGTCCAGCATTTCCAGAAGCTCCGTAGACGTCATCTTTGTCCGGTTGAAGTGGAAGATGCCTTCTCGTTTGGTTTCGAACCAGTAGAGGAGACGTAGGGCGGACGCCAGATGCATCCGGTTGTCTTCGCCGCGGATGCCGAGGATATCAGTGGGTCGGCGGGTGCGCCCCACGTCGACGATCTTGAAGGTTTCGGGGTCGAGGTCATAGGTGACCTCGGTGTCGATACCCTCGAAGTCAGGGTTTTCGGTCCACGCGTTGTAGACAGCGACCAGGCGGTGCTGGCCGTCCAACAGGACGCCGTTGTAGTCCCAGGCCAGACCCTGATGCGATACCAGCCAGTGCCCGGCCAACATGTCCTTTTCGAACTGTTCGGCGAGGAACGGGATGAACGGCCGGTTCGTCTTGCCGATCGGGTCGTCGGGTGCCCGCTTCTCGAAGAACTTGTTGAACTTCAACAGTTCGTAGGCGAGCGGTCCGGTGATGCGGATGACGGCCTTGCGGTAACGAACGCCGTTGGGTGCGTTCATCACGAAACTGTTCGCGGTCAGTCTGGCGTATTCCAGGGCACGGTCCCATTCGGTGTTCGCTGCCTCGGGCGGCGGATCGGTTGTGCCCTTTCGGCCAGCGCCGAGGCGGCCCTGCCGGTCGTAACGCTGCGCAGCAACGAACTCGTCTTCGCTCCAGCCGGCCCGTGCCAGGGCTTCCTTGGCCGGCAACAGGTTGGCGTTGGACACGGTTCGGCTGATGATGACCGGTTCCACTTCGGGGTTTTCGGTGTTGCGAACGATCCAGGTAGAAGATCGTTCGGTGACCTGCATGCCTGGGGTGCTTCTGACTCGGCTGATCAGTCGTTCCAGGTCGGCTTGGGTTGTCACGGGGTGTACCTCCTAGACGAACGGGTGTATGGGGCAACCATACAACCGTTATCCGGCATCCGGCAACTCGTCGCTAATAAGGTCCCAGATCCGGTGGTACGCGACCGCGGCGCCGTACTCGTCGCTGGCACGTTCCAGCCAGTGTTGTTCTGCGTCGAACGCCGCTACGCGCCAGCGGCCACCGCGGAGCTTGAACACGCCGATGGCCCGCGACGGGCTGAGCACCCGTAGCGGGCCAATCTTCTCCGGGGCCTCACCCACCATGCCGCGTAGCCGTAGATATGCGACATGGTGGGGGTCCGAGGAGGGTCGGGGAGGTCGGACGTTCCTACCCATCGTGTTCGGGATCAGCGATAGAGGCCTCGATCTTGGCGGGTGCCTGCCGGCCGGTTTTCCCCTTGTCCAGGTAGAGGGTGGCAACGGGGGTGCCGCGGTCGTTGGTCTCTTCCGTGGTCCACACGTTGAACTTGGCTGTAGTGCGGGCCAGGTAGAAGGTGAGGGTTAGGGGCTTCACTGGTTCACCCACCTACCGGCAAATTCCTTGATCATTTTGTGTGCTTTCTCTTTTGTGGCCAGGTTATCGCCCATCAGTGAGCGTTGAAACTGCTGTGCTGTAGGGTCTTCGGCTTCGCGGGTACCGCGGAACCAGTCGATTTCTTCGTAGAGGGCGTTCAGGCCACCCCAGGCGGTGTGGCGGACGTTTTCGCTTGTGTCGCCGTTCCACAGGTCCAACAGACGCTCCTGTTTGGTGTCCCAGCGGGTCTGCTGAGCCTTGCGGGCGGCTTCGGTCTTCGCTTCGGTCTTCGGCGCGTACAGGCCGGCGACGATGGCTTCGAACTGCCGGGTAGTCATCTCGACCTTCAGCAACTCCTCGGCTTCCTGCTGGAATGCGTCGAAGTAGCTGAACGAGAGGTTCAGTTGGCGGCGGGCCTCTTCGACCTTGAACCGGTCGGAGGCGTGTTTGGTGTGCCGGACGTCCCATCGGTGCGCGGCCAGTTTGGTGCCGAGGGTGAGGGTGTTTTGGCAGACGACGCGGATGGGGGTGGCCATGGTGCTGACGGATCCGGTGCCGTCGTGGGCGAGTGAGACGACGCCGTAGAGGTCTACGGGGTCGACGCCGCCGATGAGGATGCCGTTGACGAACTTGAAGGCGGCGGCGGCTTTGCGTCCGCCGTCGAGGAGCATCCCGGTTTCGATGACGGCTTCTCCGGAGTCTTGGATCTTGTCGATGAATCCGAAGGCGGTGGCTTCGTCGATGACGGTGTAGTCGGCGCCGACTGTGCCGAGTGGGATGTATTCGGTGTCGTGTAACCAGCGGCGGCGGCGGATGGTCATCTTCTTCGTCGGGTCGACCACCTTCACACCGTCGACTGTGGACTCCGAGGGGCCGGTGATGATGTCGCCGACGTTCAGGTCGGCGAGGACGGTTTCGAGGGTCAGGGCGGCTGCGCCCTCGTAGACGATGCCGAGTCGGTGCCACGCTGGCTCACGGGCCGCGACGAACGACCAGTCACCGTCGGAACGTTGCTCGATGTTGTGACTCATTGCTAAATCTCCCGGTTTGTGGGGGTTTTGGGCTTTCGTAAGGCGGTTACCAGGGGTCCAGTTCGGTTTGCGTGCCACGGCGAACCACGACGGCATCGGTGTCCAGCAGTTCCTGGATCCGCTTGTCGCTGTAGCGGCTGCCGTCAGTTCCTTTCCAGGCGTCGATGCCGAGACGGATCCAGGCTGTCCATGCGCGGGCAACGATCGAGCCGTCAGGTAGTTCTTCCTTCATGATCTTCCTCCCGGTTTCCCGCTGTACGTCTGAAGCATACAACTTGCGGGGGTTACTGTCAACTCGGGTCATACAACTTCAGGTGAAGAAGTGCGAGGGGTGCAGACGATCGGGGGTACCCTGTCCCCTACCGTCCACACCCCTCTTGCGTTGCGTTACGCCGGTGTCAGCGTACGTGCGCGGTCGCCAACCTGGCCAGTTGCTGCCAGGAACCAGCATGCCCATACTCGGGCTTCTTCGTGAACGTCCACTTGCCGTCCGCGTCACGTTTCACCACAGCCAACAGGGCCGAACTGTGGGTTCCGGTGATGTCGAACCGGACGTTGGCCAGGAACTCCGGTCGGCCGCCGCTGGTGTCGGAGATCTCGGCGACAACGCCCGCCACGCGGGCAAACCCGTCCTCACCGGAGATCGAGGCGACGAACGCGAAGGCGTCGATGTCGGCCAGGTTGCCGGTGAGCCGGGTGGCGTCGAGAACCACCACCTCTTGTCCGTCACCCTTAGCGTCGCCGAGGTGGCGGAGGGCGCCGTCGAGGGCTGTCTGGTGAACTTTGGGGTCGACCCGGTTGACGGGCATCCCGTCGGAGAACGCAATGACCCACAGGTCCGGGTCGGCGGGGTTGAGGCGGTTACGGAGGCGTCCAGCGAGGCCTCGGCCGCCACCTTGTTCGAAGGTCAACCGGACTTCCAACGTGTTGAACGTGGGAAGATCGGCCACCTCCGCCCCTGAACCGGTCTTGGTGAAGTTGAGCATCGGGGGTGTCCCTTCGGTAGAGGTTTGTCGGGGTTAGGTGAGGAATGGTCGGGTGAGGTCCGTCGGACGTGTCAGGAATGCGACGGTGCGAAGCGCAGCGGTCAGTCGTCGCCCGGGTGTGGGTTGAAGTGGATGGTCACGGGGTGGTGTGCGGGTGGGTGCGTCCGGAGCTATCGGCAGGCGGGACGGGGTACCCACTGCCCTCCTCTGCGGGGTAAACCGGGAGGTAAACCCCCATGTGAGGGACCACCCCGGACGCACTCATCCGCACACCCCATGAAGGTAGGTGTATGCCCTCACCATATCGCAGGGTGAGGGCATACACGGTGATCAGTCTTCGTCGGTAGGTTCGCCGATTTCCCACTCGTTGTTGCCGGGGTCGACAACCAGGGCCGACACGGCACCCTGGACGGCGGCGTTGAACACCCTGTCCAAAGTCGGCGTCTTCTCACCCTCGGTGGCCTGTTCCAACGCCCGCAACTGCTCCTGAAGTGTGTCGGCGGCGGCCACGAGCGCGTCGGTGTCGAGGGCGTAGTTGCGGCCCTGCCGGGTGATGGCCACGACGCGGGCCCGGTCGACGGCTTCGCGGACGAACGCCGGGTAGAACCCGCTCATCGCCGCGGCCACCTCGGCGTAGTTCACGTCGGCGAACAACTTGTCCGGCGAAACCACGGCCTTGATCAGCCGTTCGATGCCGGCGTTGTCCAGCGACCCGATTTCGATCACGGCGTCGAAGCGACCCGGCCGCAACAGCGCCTTGTGGATACGGTCGAGGTGGTTGGTGGTGGCCACCAGGACGATTTCGCTGCCCTTGGCGGTTACACCGTCGAAGACTTCGAGGAGCTTGGTGACGTCTTCGGGGTCGCCTGAGGATGCCTCGCCATCGACGTCTTCGAGGAAGACGACGGCCGGCTGGTACAGACGTGCGGTTTGCAGGGTCCGCACGATGTCGTCCTGTCCGGCGCGGGCGGTAAGCGCGGACCATCCGGCGGCCACGGCGACCTTGGCGGTGACCAGTCCGGCGGAGGTCTTCCCGGTGCCGTAGGGGCCGTGGAGGAGCGCGGCCCGCTTCAGTGGGACACCTTCGGCCTTCAGGTCGGCGGCGTGGCGTAGCGGCTGCCACACGTTCGTGTTGAGAAGGTCGTGTGCCTTGGTGGCGAACACGATTTCGGATTCGCGGAACTTGCTGAGGTCGAGGAACTCCAGCTTGTCGGTGCCGGCGACGGCCTTGCCGCGGTAGATCGACTTCGTGCGGAGGTGTTCGTCGACTTCGGCGAACAGGGCTTCGACTTCCCTGGCGTACTTGCGTGGTCCCTGCGCGACGATTCGGTAGATGAGGCCGTATTCGCGGCTACGCCATTCGAGGGAGTTGATTTCCAGTCCTTCGAGGGCGGGTAGGGACAGTTCGCCGTATGGAACCTGTGCGGTGACGCCGTAGGCGATGTCGATGGTGCGCAGTTCCGGCGGGCGGGGGCCGAAGAAGGTGTGGACGGTTTCGCCGAAGGCGCCGCCGTAGCGCCGCTTCAGGACGGTCATGAGGGCGTAGGCGCCGTCGTTGAACCGGTACGGGTATTCGCGGTCCCAGCGGGTGACGGTTTCGGCTTCCTTTTCGGCGCGGTCGATGACGCGGCGGACCTGGTCGTACGTGAAGCCATGCGGGACCTTGATCTTGGTTCCGTCGTAGAACTCGACGCCTTCGCCGTCGACCATGGCCTTGCCGCGGCCAACGAGTGAGGCCAGGAAGGCTTCGGCGAGGGCGTCGGTCGCCGCTGCTCCGTTTCCGGAGAGCATCTTGTTAGATAGACGTGGCATTGGGTGTTTCCTCCCGGTTTGGGTATGTAACGCGAGGGTGTCGCGTCGGACCATACAACGCGGTGTGGGGGGTGTCAATTCCCGTGGAGCGGGGGACCGGAATTGAACCAGTCATCACCGGCCAGTGTCCGCAGCCGCCGGCCGGGAGAGCACACCAGTGCCCCGCGCGTAAGGTGCCGGAAAGCCACCGGTGGAATCGGGTGGCCTTCCGGCGGTAGCGGTGGGGTGGACGTCGGGCGGACGTTGGGTCACCGCTACGAGACCTCGGCGGGAGTCGAACCCGCTTGGAACCACTTTAGGGGTGGTTGCCCGGCCGTTGGGCGTCGAGGTCGTTCCCCTGGCGGGAGTCGAACCCGCATTACCGCCTTAGGAGGGTGGCGCTCTGGTCCGTTGAGCTACAGGGGCTTTGGGTGGGCTGGGGTGGGGTAGTCGGGGTGGTTCGGCGGGGAGCGGGTCGTCGGTAGGGGACGGGCGGGGTTGGGTAGTCGGGGTGCCCCGGCCGGCGCAGGAACTAGCTACTCGGAACAAGCGAAACCGGGTCGCTTTCCCCTTAGTTCCGGATCAAGGCTGGTCCTTCACAGTGAGATCAGCGTGTGTTAACGCCGGCCGGGTAGCTTTCGTTTCCCGTTTGATTTTGTCAGGTTGGCTGTTGCGGTGACGGCGGGGAGTTCGGCGGCCAGGATGTTGTATTGGGTGGCGATTTCTTCGGCTGGCCTGAGGTGGAGTTCGTAGAGGTGGCCGTCCCAGTCGTCGGTGCCGGTTAGGCGGATGATGTCGTCGATGGTGATGGAAAGTTTCGGTGTTACTTGGTGTGGTTTTGCGGTGCGGGCTACGCGTTGTACGTCTGCGGCGGTGATCATGGGTTGATTCTCCCGGGGGTGCGGCGGGCAGGTGTGGGGTGAATGTGGCGTGGTGAGTCGGACGGTCGGGACGTACCGAGGTGATTTGGGAAGTCGGGATTGACGGGGCGAGGCTAGGGGAGTCGGGCAGGCCCGGGACGGGTGGGCGAGGCCCGGAAAGTCGGGGTCAGGTTGGGGATGGAGCGGCACGGTTCGTCACGGTTCGTCGGGGTGGACGGGGCGAGGTAGGGCTGGGGGAGTCGCGCAGGGTCCGGCGAGGGGCGGTGTGGAATAGTCGGGACGTCGTGGGGCGGAATGGTCAGTCGTCGCTAACCGTGTATACGTGAAGTATACACGGTTAGCCGCAGTCGCAGGCGAACCAGTGCTCGTGCTCACCATCAGTGTCCACGGGTGACATACATCGGGTAAGGCAGTCGAGGCAACGGGCCATACACCCCGCGGGTGGCTGTCGCGGCGCCAGCACCGCGTCACGATAGGGGTTACGTTTCGCCGCGGCGCGACGGCGACGGGCTTCACTGCTCATCGCAGCGACACCGGATGCTTCCACGGCGGCACGAACGGCCGGGTTTGTTCCTGTCCCTCGATGACGTCCCATACATCGGGTAGCCCGTCGTGGTAGGCATGTCGAGGAAGGTCGATGCGCTGTCGAAACGACGCGTAGAGGCGTTCGATGGCAGCGGGAGGGGCCAGGACCAGCCAACGGATGAAGCGCCACACGATGATCGATACCGCCACGGTGACCAGGAACGCGTAGAGGGCGGTGGTGGTAACGATGGCAATGATCGGGGCGTCTTTCGGCAATCCAGGCACGGGCTAGCCCTCCGTAATTTCCCTTGCCGCAGCGTCGGCGATTACGGTGTCGGGTTGCCATCCGTTGAAGTAGGCGCGGACTGCCGCGGCAGCGGCGTGATCTTTACGTACACGTAGTACGGGCGATTTAGTTGTTCGGGTTACGCCGGGGATGGCTTCTCCGGTTTCCGGATCGCTTGCTATACCGAACTCTGCCGCCATCGACTTGACAAGGTCAACCCATCTGGGGTCGAGGACTTCCCGAATCATGTCTGGTCTGTGGGCTTTAGTCCAGTTTAAGAGGGCTTCCGGGTCGGTAACGATGCCGGTGTAACCGCCGCTGGCGCGGGTGAATTCGCCGTGAGGGTGGACCTGTTTGGCGGATCCGGCGGCGGCCATGAGGGTGTCCAGGTTGGTGCGGGCTTCGCGTAGTTGTTCCTGAACGGCGTCGGCTACGAGCGTCCAGTAGAGGGCGACACGGGTGGCGTCGGCGAGTTGGTCAGGTGTCGTCATGAAGTATTTTAAGCGCTTCGGCCCGTTCTTTGTCGGTAAGCTGCATTTCTAGGCTGTCAGGGTCGACTTTGCCCGGCTTGCGTTCGCGGTTGGTTCGCTGTCGGGTGGCAACCATCTTGTTTGCGGCGAGAACGGCGCGGACGTGTTCGTAGACGCGGTCGAGTTCCGCTTCGGCGCGGGTGGCGGCTATTAGCTCGGCGTCGGATTTCACGTCGTAGGTGGATCCGTGGGTTATGCCGAGTTCACCTATGCTGACTTCTATGCGTACGGTCACGGGGATCGTCATGGTGTTCCTTCCGGTTCGGTCCATGATTGCGCGGCTTCTCGTTGAAGCTTCTCGGCGTTGGTCTCTTCAGGCGTCGAGGCCGCCTGCGCTTCGGTGATGGCGTCGAGCATCATGCGTCGGCCGCGTACGGCATCGACGAGCCGGATGTCGTTGACCATGAGGTTTCCGAATCCGGCGGCGGCGATGACGTTCCACAGGTTGCGTAGGGTTTCGAGGTCGTCGGCGTTGTTGACGGCGTTGTAGACGATCCGTGTCGCAAGATCGAGTAGTGATTCGTCGCGGCCTGGGATCTTGTGTAGTGCCCATCCCTGGTCTGTGGTTACCTGCCATAGATCGGCGAACAGTCGTCGGTCCACAGTGGACATTTCAGTGTCCACTGTGGATTCCAGTTGGCTGGCGCGGGCGGTTATGTCGTCAGGGCTGGGGTGGTCGATGGTACGCGCGTCGGTTACCGGCGCGCCTTCGTCGTCGGTTTCGACGCCGAGTTCGTCGGGGGTGTAGAGGACGCCGAAGAGGACTTCGGGGCAGTGGTCGCGTACGGCGATGGAGGTGGCACGGGCCACCATCATCGCTTTGGGGTATTTCTTCCAGTTGCCCTTTCCGAGTAGTTCCGCGGCTTTCGCGTCTTCGATGCTGAATTCGGCTTCGTAGGGTTCGGGGTCGTCGCGTCGGATAATGCGGACGACGGCACGTTGTGGGGTGCGTTCGACGACGCGGAATTTGTGGCCGGCGGCGATGACGCGGGCCTTCATGATGTCGGCCGACATGGACAGTTTGCCGTCGATGACGTGGAAGGACTGCAGTGCCCAGAAAGCGGGCAGGCCCATGCTTCGGGCGCCCATCATGATGATGAGGACGTTGGCGGGCTGGTTGCGTAGGTCGCGGGGAAGTAGGGAGCTTTGGGCGAGGACTTTGGCCATCTGCATCTGTCGGTCGAAGTCGGCGGGGACGTCGGTGGTTGCGGGGACGAGGTCGGTTCGGGGGTTGTCGGGTGGGGGTGGGGTGGTGCGGAACGGTTGGTCGGTAGGGGTTGATGTGGCTCGGGGCGGGAAGTCGGGTTGGCGGGGGCCGGCATGGGACGGGACGTCAGTCACTGGTTCGCCTCTATGCTGATACGAAGTTTTCGGATGAATTCACGGGCCACGGCTTCTTCGTGTCTGTGCACTTTTTCGGGTGGGATCCAGCACCAGGACCACTGGCTTAGGTACCCGGCATCGAAGTCATCGTCGATGACTTCGTACATGGGTCGAGGACACATGTCGTCGATGCCGAGGCCCGGTCGGTAGTCATCGTCTACGACAACGCGACAACAACCGTGGTCGCAGGCCCACTCGCCGTTTCTCGTCAACATGTAGTTCAGTGATCTCCATGTAGATCTACATGTACCCCGGTCCGTGTCCCCACAGTGTTTGACCTCACCGTAGGGACACGGACGTCTTTCGTGGTGCTACCGACCCGGGTTGATCTTGTCCCAGCGGGTCACCTCGTATCGGCCGAAACCCTGCGACCGGGACGCGCCGATACCCTGCTGTTCACCGGTCAGCCACAGCAGCGCCCACTGTTCTTCGCTGAATTCGTGGTCTGTCGTAACGGTGAATTCGACATCGGCGTCGGCGACGTACTCCTCGTACTGAATTGCGTTCCCGCGCCACGTGTGGACGAATCGCTGGATCACATCGGTCGGCTCGTGGACGCCGAGATAGATGCGGTCTTCGGGTACGAATACGTGCTCGGCCCAGAACGACAGGGTTCCCTTTCGAGACGGGCCCCACCGATCTTTCGGCCACCGCACGTTGGCGGCTTCTTTGATGGCCGCTTTTGCTTGCCGACCTTCGATGTAGAGGCCTTTGTCGGAGTCACGCTTGAATCCGTTGAGGAGCCGCGTGTCCTGAACGTATTTCGCTGCCTCTTCGGCGGACATGTTCCTTTCCAGCATTACCTCGGAAACGGCTTGGCGGATCAGTTCGTCGTCGTCGACTCCGAGTTTCTTCTTCAGCCATCCGGCTGCGACGTTCGGGTTGGTGGGGGTACCACCGACGAGGTAGGGCACGTGAAGTCGAATTTGGTAGTTATAGGGGTAAGCCTGTGGGATGTATTTGCTGAATACGCTTGTCATTTTTGTCCTTTTGAGAGGGGGTGTTGGGTTAGCTGAGTTGGCTGATGGAGTTCCAGAGTCGGACTAGTTGGTCTTCGGTGTATACCTCGCCGACTGTTTTGGTTCCGACTTTGGTTTCGAGGGTGCGTAGGAACGTGGCGTACATGCGGTTGTCGCGAGCGCGGGCTTCGTAGTCGACGGCGACGGCGTGCAGGTCGGCGGCGGTCAGTTCGGAGAGTCGTTTGCGGGTGCCGTTGGCGGTAACGGCGATGACGCTGAGGAATTCGGTAAGGGGGTTGGGGTCGCCGTGTTGGTGGGCGTTGGCGGCGGTGGCGAAGGTGCGGCCACGGGCGGCGTGGCGGGCGCGGGTGCGGCCGGCGGCGTCGCGTGAGGCGATGGTTTGCCGGATGAAGGCGACGGCGTTGAGTTCGAGCCATCCGCTGAGCAGGTCGGGGTCGTGTTCCCAGAGCCAGGCGGCGATGCGGTTAGCGACGACGCCGGCTACGTAGGGTTCTCCGGTTCGGGTGTATGAGTCGATCACTTTGCGCATTTCGTTGGCGTGGTCGCGGGCGTAGCGGTGGCTGTCGTCGTGGTCCAGGCTGTCGTCCTGGTGGTCGTCGTCGTGGTCCAGGATCATGATCACCTCCCGGTGTATGGCTGCATACTACAAGGCACGGCGGGTCTTGGCTAACTGTTCGCGGAGTGCGGCGGCACAGGACTCCATCTCGGCGATGCGGGCGGCAACAGCCTCTTCCCAGGTTCGTCGCATGATCGGTTCCCGGGTTGCCTGGTCAAATTCGCTTAAAGCGGACAGCGCGGCGGCGTGTCCCTGTTGCCACCCTTCGCGCCATCCGCGGTCGTAGCCGTCGTGGTGTCCGCGGGCATAGCCGTCGAGGAAGTCACTCATCGCGGGCGCGACGTAGCCGGGCGGCGTTACGTCGAGCAACGCCGTGGCGTCGGGCCCGGTCGAGTTCGGCCCGTACTTGACGTTGTCGTTCGCGTCGCGCCACGGCGGCGGCAACGTCGTGACGCCATTGCTCGCACTGCGGGGCGTCCGGGTCGGCGCGGCAGTCACCCAAACAAGATCGAATGACGTCATTCACGGCTACCCTCCGTACATGTTACGGCTGTTGATTGACGATCTTCGTCAAGTTCTTTTGTATGTGCCGCCACACCCGTTACACAGGTCGCAGCCGCTACAACCCCAGGTCAGAATACCTGCCGTACAAAACGGGCGTTTTGGACTTGCCGCTACACCGTCACAGGGGTATCGCGAAAAGTGCCGCTGACCAGGCAGTGTTACTTTGTGGCGGCTGTTACGGCCGGGGTACGTAAACCGTGTCACCATAGCGAGTCACCCTTCGAGTCGTCGCTACTGTCGGTAACGTCGGGTAGGTACCGTTCCCAGGCCTGGTAGAGATCATCGCGGCAGTAGCCCTTGGCCGACGGGCCGTCGGGTTCGCGGACGTTCTTCGGTCGTACCCCGTAGTCTTTGAGGAGCTTGGCCATGTCGTTCGGGTTGAGTTGGCGTCCGTAGTAGCTGTTCCAAGGGGAGTCTTCGAGTTTGTGAAGTTGATTCAGAATGGTCGCCGTATAAAGGTTGTGGTGGCTACTTCCGAATACCGTTTTCAGGTCGGCGAGTAGTTGTTGTGCGTATGAGGTTCCGACGGATAGTGCGTCGGCGTCGGCAACCATTCGTTCGCAGGCGGTCCGGATACGGTCAGGCCAGTGTTCGCCGGCTGCGTCGGCGATGGCGACGAGTGGTTCCCAGGTGTCAGCGGCGCGGTCTTCTACCGGCATTTCTGGTTCTTGGATCATGAGGTAGCTGACGTGGGGTTCGAGCCATCGGTTTAATCGTCCGCCGATGAGGCGCAGGAGTGGTTCGTCGCGGCGGTGCCGAAATGGTTTTACTTTTTCGTGGCGGGCGCGGCGACGCATTCGGATGATGACGGATCTGTCCATGATGGTGTCGGGGAGGTCGCCGATTCCGGCGAGGACGGCCATTCCGAATGTTTCGAGTCGTTCGTTTGTTCGTGTGGTGATGTCGTATCGAATGTAGGGGCGGTTGCGTTGGTGACCGGCGTTGAGGATTCCGCGTAGGTCTTCTTTTGTTTCGCCTGGTTTGTTTCCGAATACGGTGTCGGCTTCGTCGAGTAGTACGGTGGGTGGGTTTTTGCCGAGTTCTCTGGCGAGGGCGGCGGGGGATATGTTGATGCCGATCATGGGGTTGTGGCAGGTGGCTTCGATGACGTCGAGTAGTCGGGATTTTCCGCATCGTTTTTCGGGCGAGATGATGGCAAGGCGGGTGGCGTGTTCCCATGCCGGTATGGCGTGGGTGGCGGCGATGTAGCAGGTGACCGCGTCGTGGGCTTCGGCGGAGGGCATGATCACGTAGTTGCCGATGGCTTCGTGGAGTTCGTTGAGGATGTCGGCGCCGTTGGCGGTGTCGTCGTATTCGATCATGGTGTACGTGCCCGGTTGCTGTAATCGGCACGTTCATCAATATGCCCGTTGTATGGGAGCATGATACGTTGCACGGTGACCACGGACCCTTCGCGTAGGGTCGGCACTACATATGGGTGCACCGGAGAAGGGCTGATACCATATGCGGTGCCGACAGGACTGTGATCGTGTACGAATCAAAGCCCCGCGACCAGCCAGGGTTCGGGGCTTTGATCGTTGGGTGGCAGCCTACGCCGCCTGGTGGATCGTGGCGTAGTCAGCCGTTTCGGTAGTGGTTGGGTCTCAGGCCGTCGCTCTTAATGGATCGCATGAAGGCGCGCCATGCGTCGGCGTGGAAGTGGAGTACCGGCCCGGTCGGGTCTTTGGAGTCGCGGACGGCGACGATGACGTCGGGCGGGTTCGGGGCAACCCCCGACGCAGGCGCCGCAATTGCGCACTCTATGCAGTTGTCGCTGTATTGACCACTGTAGGATGACTTTCTCCATGTAGGTGGTGTAGGTGGTGTGTTCACTGTATTTACCCCTTTTGTCCCATTCGTGTACAGGGTGTTGGGTTCCGCTACGTGTGGTCGGCTCGTATGATCGGGGTTGCCTGACATGCGCGCCCTGGACGTGGTTAGCCACCCGCGTTAGGGCCTTTAACCACCCCCATCACGGGCGGTGCCCCGGAACTCAACCCGCCGGGGCACCGCTTCTGTTAGATGTCGAACGTGCCGTTACATACGCTGCTGACGAAGGTGTCCCACTCTTCGGTGGTGAAGGTGAGGACGGCGTCGCCTTTACGCCATTGGTAGTTGTTGTCGATGCGGCGGACGCCGGATGGTAGCCAGGCGGCGGCGACGACCTCCTGCGCCGACGGTGGGGTGGTTCGTCTGGCCACGACTCGAACCATGGCTTTCATGGCCGCGCAGCGGGTTTGCCACCACGACGCCGAATACTCTATGACAGGGGACCTGTCGCCGAGTTTGGAGTCGCGGACGAGGACCCGGTTGCAGGGCTCGATGGCGACCTCGACGCACGGGTTGCCCTCGCAGGCGGCGACCCACTGCACCTCGACGCACGCGCCTGAGTCGCAGCGTGCGGTTACCCACCGGTTTTTGATCATGGAATAGGGGGTGTCCGTTCTGTTATGCCGCATGGACGCGGGGTCCGCGGGGTCCACGGGTGGTGGGTCGGGCTGCGGTGCCCTTGGGCCAACGTCCAGTTCGTTTGGCCCAGTCGATGATCGTTTCCTCACGCCACAACGGTTTGTCCGGGATTTCTGGTTCATCCGGTTCGGGTAGAGGTGGGTGCATTTCGCCGCGTCGGGACCGTTGTCGCCACTGAGGGGGTGTCACCGGGGAAACGCCGAGTAAGTCGGCGATTCCTCCCAGGTCAATGAGCTTTCGAGACATTGCCACCTCACCATTACGACCACATGCTGTCAATACCGATCATACATTTGGAGGAGTACGCCTATCAAGATCAAATAATCCGACACGCGGCGAATCCCGGAGCATTGTATTACACAACGCGACATTCAGCGTAAAAAGCTAGTTCATCCCCATAAGTATCAGATGCACGCGTTACGACAAGATAGGAATGAGGGCAGTTAGTACCCAGAAGAAGAGGCCGCAAGCCACCAACTCGACGCGCAAGGTCACGCGGGCGGCGGCCACGGCAAAGCAAATCGCGGCAAGCAACAGCAAGATCAGCGTCGGCATGACGGCTCCTCAGGCAAATCAATCCACACGAACTGTGTTGCCCCGCCGTGGCCGTGGATGAACATCGCGTCGTTGATGTCCCGCCAGACCGCGGTGGACGGCCGGTTGCCGCGCCACCGGATTGCTACGGCGCCGTCGGAAAACTCGCAGCCTTCGGCCACGACGCCGGTACCGGATACGCCGGTCAGGTCAACGTGACGCACAAGGTGGAAGCGGCGCATCAGTTGGGTTTGTTCGGCACCATCAACACACCGATGGCACCGAGTACAGCCAGGACGATGACAATCCACTCAGATGGTTCGACTTTGCTGTCGGTGACGGCGTTACCCAGCGCGGTGAGGCCGGCGATGAGTGCGGCAACGACGGTCGCCACGACGGCTTTGGCATACGGGGACAGGTTCATCGGGGTTTCCCTCCTCAGCGAAGGGGGTCAGTTCGTCCATTGGTGATGTTGTCGACCAGGGCCCGTAGTCCAATGATTGTGGCGTTCGGGTCCATGATGGCCAGTCGAAGCCGCCGCAGGATTTCGTATGCCCGTTCGGCTTCGATACGGCCCCGTTCGGCTTCGACGCGCAGGTGCGTAACCTCGGATTGGGCAACTTGGAGTTGCGCATTGAGCGTTTCGGCTTTGGCGGTAAGAACTTCCGCGCGGGCCTCGGCAATTTTCAGCGTCCGCTGTAACGGGTGCACCAGGTCGACAGCGGTTGCCGACAGGGTTTTGACTGTGGTTGCGAGAGCTTCGCGGGATTGCGCTTCGAGGGCGGTAGCTTGGGCTGATAGTTGTCGTCGTTGCCTACCAACGGTAAACAGAGACCAGATGCCGCCGCCGCCGCCTAGCAGGGTTAAAACGCCAAGGATGATGGGTAATACGTCAACCCACTTCACGAGCGCTCTCCTGTGGCGGGTGTTGCTAACCGTTTGATTTGGTGTGCGCGGCAGTGTGCTGCGGTACCGAATCCTAATAGGATGGCTGCTGTTAGCAGCGACTGGCCGTTATGTGGGTAGCCGACGACGAGTGCGTAGGCGTAGGCCCCGAACCCGATGGGGATGTGCCCGGCGCGGCTTATCAACACTCCGGTGAGTACGTCACGCCATGCGAGGCCAACGAGGCTTGTCAGGCCACCAAAGATGAGTAGCCAGTACCACGATTGGGCGACCAGTGGAGGGATGTGGGTGGGAAGGGGTGAAGGAGACACAAGGTTGGCGATGCCGGATGTAACGCACAGGGCGAGCATGAAAACTTCCCACGGGTTACGCATCCACCCGGTGCCCCTTCGCTAGTCGGCGTCGGCCCCGCCGCGGGACTGTTCGTCGAGTTCTTCGTCAACGATGCCACGGATTTCGGGCAGCAACGCTTCTTTCAGGTCGGCCACGATGGCGGTTTTCATTTCCGGGGTGAGGGTTACCGTGCCGGTTGGCCGGTTTTTCAGATCGGCAACGTCTGCCTTGATCGCGGCAACGGCTGCGTCGAGTTTGCCTAGTACCTGATTCGGGATGATCTTTTCGGCGGGATTACCAACGATGGGCCCGAATTTCGGGTCCACGTCGCCTTGGACGAGGGCGTACAGCCGCGATTCCATGACTCTGACTACTTGGGTGAGGCCAACTAGCATGTCGTGTTCTTCGGGGGTCACTTCGTCTCCTTCCGGGTTACCGCCTAGTGCGGCGGTTACCGCGCTGAAAAGCTTGTCCCATGGGAAGTTAGGTCCGGGGTCGGTGTGGTCGGTGCCGCCCCACGCCAACCTCATGTCGTTGTGGCTGTAGAACGCCCGCACTCGCGGGTTGGCCTGCATTTCCGCGACCGTGGCGCGGCGTACCGCGATGCCGTAGGCGCGGCATACCTGCGCGAGGGTGGCGCCGAGCGGCCCCCACGCGACGTTGCTCATCCACCAGTCCCGGGTTTTGTCGTTGGTGCCGGTGATTTCTACCGCGATGGCGTTGTCGTTTCCTTGGCGGGATCCGGCGTGGCCGGCGCGGGCTGAGGTGTCTAACGATTGGATGACCGAGTCTGCGTCGCAGTAGAAGTGGGCGGAGACGCCGTCGGTGCGTCGTGTCGCGTATGAGGCTTCGCCTTCGGCGGGCGCGGTGTTGGCCGTGTTGTGGATGGCGACGCCGTACTTTGTGCTGTCCGCATCGAAGTATGAGTTTCGCCCTTGTACATAAGGGATTCCGTCGACTCGCATGAACTCTCCTTTCTTAGGCTAGTCGGAGAACCCATGTGTCGGAGTAGTGCACGGAGCTACCGTTGATTTGGACGGTGCCGGTGCCGGAGCTTCGTACGATGGTGGTTCCGAATGTGTACTGTCCGGAGATTCCGGTGATGGTTCCGATGAGCATGTAGTCGTTGCTTTTCCCGGCAACGTCGGCGTTGACCTGTTTAGCGGTCAGGAGTGTGTCTGCCGATGGCGGCGACGACAGGCTGGCAGCGGCTTTGTACCGGATCCTGAGGACTACGGAGTCGGCGGCAACGGAGGATTCGTAGCAGCCGCTGGCGATGATGAGGTACCGGTCGGAGGTGGATCCGGCGGTGAAGGTAACTGTGGTGTCAGCGGTTTCGGTGGTTGTGGCTGTTCTGAACGTGGTGTTGTTTGAGGTTGATCCGATGTATCGCAGGGCGATGCCGTCGAGTTGAGCCGCAGTTGGTTTGTCACCGGCTGAGAACGTCACTGCGGCCCTCCTCGTTTGTTACAGCGCGACAACGTTGGGGCGCCATAGTTTCACTTCGGTTCCGGCGGTCAGGGCTTTCGAGATGCCGTTTACCGACCGGGTCAGGGTGAGTGTTTGTACGTCGGTGGGGATGGCGATGACGATGCCTTTGGACACCGCGGATGCGCCGCCGGTAACGCTGAAGGATCCGGACGCTAGGTAGGTTGCGGTGGTTTGGATGACGTAGTCCCACACAAGCCCTTGATCGTTTCCGGTGGTGGTGGATGGTTCACCGATTTCGGTGGCGCCGCCGACGGTGGCTACGGATGTCCAGTCGTCTTGTTTCCACCCGAGGTACAGGATGATGCAGTTGTCGCGGGCGGTCGGCAGCGCCGGGTACGCGATGTTCTGCGCCGACGTGTTCGTGCTTGACGCGTAGTTGTGTAGGGCGCATTGAGCGCGGCGGAATGTGGCGCAGTGACCGGAGGTGGTGTCTCCAGCACTGCCTCCGGTGAACGTGATCGTTGGTGTCGCTTCCCCGGATGCGGCTATTTTCCCGAGAATTTTGACGTGGCTGTCGGCGTTGGCCGCTGGCCACAGTTGGGTGTATCCGGTTGGGGTTACGACGTTCGCGGCGGTGTTGCGGATGGCGGCGAACACCACAACTAGATCGTCGGCTGCGGTGGATGCGTGCAGCGTCGGAGATACGGATGTGTTGTCGGCGTGCGCGGCTGTACCGGCGCCGATGAATGTGGCTGCCCCGTTGGCGACGGCGGTTGCGGTGACGCGTTCACCGGCGATGTTCAGGTCGTAGGGGACGGTGGATGTGGACCATGTGGGGGATCCGCGTTCCAACAGGGTGTCGTTGGTCATGGACACGAGGACGGAGGTGGATCCGGCGGTGCGGGCGGCGAGGACTTCGCAGCCTTGGGCGTCGAGTCGTCCGGTGTTGTTTGACCCTTCCACGGTGAACACTTGCCAGGGCAGGCCGCTGCGGCAGTTGAGTTCCACTCCCCAGTTTTTCCGGGTGATTTCTTCGGTGTAGCCGAGGAGTTGGAGTTCGATGGTGTTGGGTGGAAGTTCGTCGGGTGGGTTGGCGATGGTGATTGGTTCGCCGATGTCGGTGGACAGCCAGGACGTGATGAGTGTGGGGGTACGTGCGAAGTTGAGCCGCACGGCCGGGTACCGGAAGTCATCCACGGTCCCTAACGCGACGTGCCATTGCGCTTGGTAGGGCAACGCGGCGTCGGTGGACGGGTTGACGGTGATGCTTTCGTCGTAGCGTCCTTCGGCGGCGACGGATTGCAGGTTGATGACGCGGGCGGAGGATCCGGTAGGGCGGCTTGCGGTGACGTCGTTGCGTAGCCCCTGGTCGTCTTCTACCGGGTTGAATCCAGGTTGTAGGTGGTGTTGGTCGTGGTCGAGTGCTAAGGCGGCGGCCTGGTTGTACAGGTCTTCTCTTACAGTCAGGCCGAGGGTGCCCCCGAGGCGTTCTTTGAGGATTCCGTCGGTTGCCTCGATGTCGCGGATGACGTCGATGGCGGACACGTGTTGTTGTGGGCCCATGAGGTCACCGAAACCCGACGATGGGTCAACTTCGAACGGGATGCCTTCTTCTGTGCAGATGCGGGCGAACCTGCTCGATGCGTCTTCCCCCGCGTGCGACCGGAACGCTAGGGAGATTGTCGACGCCCAGATGTCGGCGTCGGAGAAGGCTGCCATGTGGCCGACTTGGTGGTCTCCGATGCTGGTTCCGGAGTTGTGGTGAATCTCGGTAACGGTGCCGCATGTTTGGTTGGTTGCGGTGCCTACCTTCCCGGCACCGTCGCCGTCTTCGGCTTCGAACAAGACTTCCCAGTCCACGTCGGAACCGTTTTGGGTGGCGTTGACTTGCCATAGCAGCCACCGGTCGTAGAGGCTGGCGCCGAAATTACCTTGGAAGTTGACGCCGGTGGCGCCGAGGACTTCGTTTCCGTTGTGGTCGTATGCCTGGGGCAGCACGGTGTCTGGCGACCCGGCAATGATGTTGATTCGCCATCCGCCGATGGATCCGGTCGGGGATGCAATGTTCATGATCACTGTGTTGGATGCTTGGTCGGTGGGGATCTTCATGACCCACGCGACGGCCCATTCCCCGGTCGCGGTGAACGGGCGAACGTACCAGCGGGCGAAACAGCTATTGGGGAAGGTGGGTAGTGCCCCGCCTGAGGATGCCAGTGTGGAGTCGGCGGCGAACTCGACGCCGTTGCTGGCCATGCCCGGGGTGCCGCCGCTGTATTCGGCGAACTGTATCGACCCGGATTCGTCTTGGCATGGCCAGTACGAAACCATCGTCGAGTTGCCTGAGATGGACCGCACCAGCGGCGACTTCGCCGGGGTTGCCCCCTGGTCGAGGCGTCGCAGCAACCCGGATGCGGTAATCGATACGTGTCGTTCGTGTCCGGACACGTCCCATTCCAGCGGCCACTCATCGACGTAGAAGATGCCGCGTGATACGTAACCGGTGCCGGGGTCGACGCTGACTTTCAGGGGGGTGTTTCGCCGGATGTACGGGTAGTACGGGGAGGAAGGTTGGCGCGGGGTGAACCGTCCGGATGTGTTGTCGAGGGCTAGGTTTACCTGTCCAGGGGAAACGGTGTTTTCGTTCTGGCTGCCTCGTTGGATACGGATGGCGGGGCTGTACCGAACGTATGCGGTGATGTCGGTCCATGCCCACGTGGATGGGTCTGCGGTGAGGTCGGCACCTAACGCCAACTCCACCTTCACCGTCAGAGGGGTGGTGGGGAAGGTAACCGGCATTTGGTCACCTCCCCCTCTTTACGCCGGGACGACTCGGGTTCCAGCGGCCTTCAACGTGAGTTGGCCGGTGCGGATTTGTTGGGACAGCCAGGTAAGGAACATCGATTCCATCCCGCGGGCGGTTCCGTTGTACTGCAACGAAAAGCCGCCGCCTTCACCGCTTCCTGTTGCGGCGGGGACGCGGGGAAGGATCCGGCCGTCAGAGTTCGGGATGAACAGTTCAGGTCGTTTTTCGCCGACGATGATGGGGATGCCGGCGCGGACCTGGCCGCCGCGGGCGTAGCCGCGGAAGGAGTGTCCGGCGGCGATTTCGCCTGGGCTAAGGCCGGGTGGCCGACCTACCTCTTTGTACCGGACGTATACGTTGACGTCCTGGTCGCGGATGCCGCCCAACGCGTTGTTCACGTTGTCGCGGAACCGGAACACGTCGTCGCCGAGTTTCTTCAACTTGTCTGCTGTGCCGTCCATGCCAACGGCGCGGGCGGCTTTCTCGGCGAGCCGGATTATTCCGCCGAACACGGATATGAACTGTGCGGCCATGACCTGAATCATCAAGATTCCGGTTTTGACGAATACGCTCCACACGTCCATGACGAGTCCGATGGCGGGTGAAATGGCCACGATCGCGGCGGCAATCTTGGCCATGACGTCGATGATCTGTTGTCCGTCGTCTGATTCGGCCCAGTCGGCTAGCTTGTCGGTGACGGCGACGAGTTGGTCCAACATGGACTGGCCTTCTTCCTTAGAAGACCTGAACATTGCGCCGAGTAGCCGGCCGGTGTTTTCCGCGATTTCTCCTAGCTTGGACAGGGTGGTTTTCGCGTTTTCCAGCCACTTGTCTAGGTCACCGGACTCTTTCGCCTTGCGGATCCAGTTGGCGAACTTGGTGGCCAGCCCGTCGGCCTTTTCGCCGATGACCGCCAGCGACGGTGCGGCCACCTCGGCGATGTCCAAGAATGCCTGCGTCAGCGGCGTAATGGAGTCGAGGATGTACCGCAGGAACCGGTCGACGTTTTGCAGGATAAACACGATTTGAGATTTCGTGCCGCTTTGGAGTAGGAACTCTGCAAGTTTGGCGCCGGCCTTGGAAAATCCGTCGGCGATGCGCGGCAACCATTGCTGGGCAATGGGTTTGAACTCGATGGACAGGCGGCGTAGCCAGTGTGGCAGGTTACCGCCGCCGAAGAAGGAGTCTTGTGTGGCGCGTTGGACAGCGCGCCACTCTTTGATGATGTGGACCATCGACTTGGCGAAGTCGCCAGCGTTGGGGCTGATCTTCTTGAGCGCTTCGGCGAATTTTTCGGTGTCGTCGGACAGCCCTGCGCTGATCGCGTCGCCTACCCCGTGGAAGGCCATCTTCAAGGTGACCAACGTTGCGATGACCGCGATGATTGCCGGGGCTAGCAGTTGGATGGCGCCGGTGATGTCGAACAGTGCCGCGGCCAGCGGAACACCGAACGCGACGATGGCGGCGGCTTTTGCGGCGAAGACGGCCAGCATGGGAGCTAGCCGGGCCCCGGCGGAGACGAGCGCTTGGAATCCGGATGCGACGCCGCCGAGGACGTTGACGAGATGCCCGAACGCGGTAGTGACGTTCCGAATGTGGTTGCGTTGTGTTACTAGCGTGCCGTTAGCGTTGTACCACAAGCCGTTCAACCCGCGGTAGGCACCGGCCACAGTGGACACTACGCGGGTTTGCGCGAATAGCCGCCGGGTAAGGCTGTTCACGTTGTTACCTAACACGCGTGTCTGCGCGCTAAGTCGGGTAAGGGATGCGGCGCCGGTGGTGCGGACAGCAACGATCAAGGTGGCAACGGACACGCAACACACCACCTTCTATGTTGTTTTGGAAACCTCGGTTACCCAGTCAACGCGGTCGCAGAGTTCGCGGTAGGTCCATCTGCGGATGTCCCATGGTTGGGCGTGGAGAAGGTGGCCGAACACGGGTCCGTAGTCGCGGATCATGTCGCGGATCGGCGGGCGGGTTTCACCCCAACCGCTTTGGCCCGCCGGCCAGCCCGGTTGGTTGGCGCCGGGGGGGCGTCGTCGTCGCCTAGCCCTTCGACGTCCATCCGTAGCACCCGGGGTTGGAACGTCGGCCACGGGTCTTCACATCCGGCGAGGCTGCGCGCAACCCACACCATTGCCCGTAGCGATTTGACGGATCCGCGGTTCAACGCGTCGCCGAACTCGGTGATGGTCATTCCGGTGGCGTCTTCGAATCGTTCCAGGAAGCCGGCTTCGCAGTTGGCCAACGTGTCGTGGTCGAACTCGACCCACTCGGGTCCGCCGTATCGTTCCCGGTCTTCTTTGCACAGCCTGATACGACCCAAGTCATCCCCTCCGTTCAATCTGCCGCGCAGTCCGGTCGGTGGCTTGGTCCAAGTTCCGGCTGAATGTTGGCCTGTGTCGGGTGACGGTTACTTCAAACCACGGCTTGCCTTGGCTGCCTACCCACGCGTGGCGGTTACCGAGAACGGGGTGACGCCACACCTTCCCGGACTCGATGAGTTCGGGAAGTCGCCGACGTCGACCTAACCGTCCAGTGTGGACAACGAACCGTGCGCGTGGGTTCAAGGTGCCCACATTGACGTCGGCTTTCACCACGGCGGCGATGGCGCGGCGCAGCCCTTTCGAGGTGCTAGGTCCCCGGTAACGCCGGCCGCCGGGCTTACGGAAACCCCGGATCGGGTTGATTTCGATGGCCCGTTTCACGTCTCGTAAGACGGGTTGGGCCGCGCGGCGTACCGCGCGGCCCAGGTTTTCCCGTAGATAGTCGGGCCCGTTGGCGATGCCCAATGCCATCCGGGTCAACTCATGTTCGCCGTGTACCCGGATTTCGATCATTGCGGCCGTCCTAAGTAGACAGTTAGCCGACCTTGCTGATGGCGCTGGCGGCGTTCCACTTGGCCGATACCTCAACCGCACCGGCAACGGCGCCGTTGAGCGACATGTCAACAAACACGGTTCCGAAGAAGTATTGGGTCGCGGTGTTGCTGTTCGGGTACAAGTAGAACTTCCGGGACAGGCCGTCGATGGCGGCGGTGTAGGTCTGCGCCGACGCGTCGTCGTAGAACCCGGAGAACTCACCGGATGCGTCAGCGATACCCGCCACGTAAGTCTTCGTTGTTTCACCGAATGCCGTGACGTCGATCTTTTCGACTTCAAACGACATGGACCAGGTGTTTTGGAAGGTTAGCAGCGACGCGGCTGCCGAGGTGGTAGCGCCGATGTAGATAACCGCGTTGCGGCCCGCAATCCTAGCCAAGGTTCACTCCCCTTCTAAGAGCCGAAGCAACGCGGCTGCGTTGGCATCGAATGTTCGGTCTTGTATTGCTTCACGGGCTTTTGCTGCGGCGTCGGCGCGTTCGGCGGGGCGGGACAGCCAGTACCGCAGTAACTGCGACGCTTCTTCCGGTGAGGTGAAGGTCGGCAGTGTCGGGAACAGTTCGTTGCCTTCGGCGCGGGATTCACGGAGGAAGAAGGCGCCGCATGCGGCCATCTCTACTTCGCGTGGCCCGACGGCCCATCCTTCGGTGAGGTCAGGGTGTTCGGCTTCTTTGCGGTAGATGTTCAAGCCGCATCGCATCGACCGGTAGATGTCTACGGTTTGGACGTTGTCGAGGCAGTTGTCGACGTCGCCGACTACGTAGGGCCTGAGCGGCGAGTCGGTGGCTAGTCGTTGCCAGTTGCCGGCCAACACGATGTCCAATGTGGACAGGTCCATTGTTTCGAGGAATGCGATGCGTGAGTCGTATCCGGTGGCGATGAACGCCATGTCGCATTGGAGTTCGGGGGATCCGGGTCCGGGGGTGTGGATGGTTGCCCGGTAGGCGTGGGGGGCGTGTACGGCGTTGGTGACTTGGGTGAAGAGGTGGATGTTGATGGGGTCGGTGAGGAGGGTGATGTCGCAGTGGGTGGCTAGGTCGAGTTCGCGGGTTAGTTCGTAGGGTTGTTCGGTTGCGATGAGGACGATGCGTGTGCCGTCGCGGCGGGCGAGGTCGAGCACGGTGGGGTCGATGAAGAAACCGGAGGTGATGATGAGGATGTCGGGGCGGGTTTTCCACAGTGCGCCGGCTAGTCGGTCGGCGGCTAGTTCGGTTGCTTGTTCTCCGGTGAGGGCTTTGCGGAATTCGTGGGGTCCGGCTTGAACTAGTACCGAGTCGTAGAAGGTTAGGGCGCTACCGAGTGGATATTCGATGACGTGTTGTCCGGCGTTGCGGAGGGCTTCGACGTAGCCGACGTGAAGGTCTTGTACGGAGAAGTTGGGTCCGGGTGCGCAGGCAAGTATTCGCAACGACAGCCTCCACCGGGTTCGGGTACGTTGGGTTGCGGTGGGGGCGTCAGGGGCTCTTGGCGGACGTCATGCCGTGCAACCGGATCAGGGGGCGGGTGGGAAACCGTGCCTCGGCTGGGAAGCCGTAAACCTTGTTGCTGGCCCCCACCGGCCGTCAGGTGCCGACGGTTACGGCGAATTCGACGCCTGGGTACTTTTCGATTTCGGATATCTCGTATTCGCGGTATCCGGTTGCGGTGGTGACGACGGCGAAGGCGACGGTGCCGCCGAGGTTGCCGTTTACTGCGGTGCGTACGGAGGTGGTTGATCCGGGGGTGGGGTCGAGGAAGGCGTCGAGTCTGGTTCGGCCGCCTCGGTCGGATCCTTTGGACACGAGCATGGTGATTTTGAAGTTGAGTGCGTCGGCTTGGCCGGTAAATGCGGCGTCGTAGGTGGCGCCGTCGAACTCGACGATGGCTACGGCGACGGTTCCGGATACGTTGAAGGGTCCGGTCCATTCGTGTTCGGTTCGTACGTCGGTGAGGGTGGCGAGGCGGGTTTGGATGCCGGTACGGATCGCGTCGATAGTTGCCACGGTTTAGTGCCCTGTCTCAAGGTTTCGTTAACCCGGTCCGTTGGCCTTGGTGTCGCTGCGGGTTGGTGTGTGACGCTTCAGCCATGACAACCAAGGTGTGTCGCAAGCATCGGCGTAGAGACTGTTCGGTGTGTCGTTCGGAGTCGGCTCGGCGCGGCGGCGACGCGGATTCGTCGTTGTGGGAAACGGTGTCGTCCTGGGTTGCCGTGTCCAGCGGTGACGACGGAGGCGACTGCCATACAGGCTCTAGTGGCCACACATCCGGTTACCACACCAGCTACCACGACTCCGGATCGTCGTCTTCTTACTCCAGCGGCGATTCCGGCGGCGGCGGAGGATGCGGTAGCGGCGGCTGCGATTAGGCCATCATCACGACGGCGGACGGATGCCGGTACGCGTCGAGCATTTCCAGCGCGGGGGCGGACATCCGGGCGCGCATCGGCCCCCACTCGCCGTAGCCCACAACACCGAACGCGCCGGCCCCTAACTTCATGTAGTCGCCGACGAGGATCTTAGCGGCTTCGACGACGGGTGTGGGGATAACTGGCCATCCCCACACTCCGACTATCTGGACGCGGTCCACCCGCGAGTTGGGGGAGTACGCCATCGGGAAGGTCCGCGACGCGATCGCGGTGATTTCTGTGTACGGTTCGGCTTCGAGTTCGTTTGGCGCGTTCGCGGGTAGTAGTTGGTAGTCGGTTGTTGCCCAGGTGGTTTCGAAGACGCCGTCGCCGTCTTCGTCAGTCTTCAGAGACGTGACGGACACAAGGTCGGGGATCTTCAGGTTGTACCAGTTTTTGGCGGACACGACGATGGTTGCTGTCCTGCGGTAGAAGAAGCGTTGGCAGTATCGCTTGTCTATCCAGCGGGCAACCGCGCGGCAGGCACCGAGGATTTCGGCGTCGTCGGCGGTGTCCGTCATCCCCCGCCGCCCTTTGATCATTTCTGGGGTGCAGTAGAGGTTTTGTAGTCCGGTGCTGGATACGGTCCATGTCCCAGCGATGACGTCGGACGCTGCTCCGGTGCCGGTCCACACGTATTGCCACACGCCGGGTTCGGAACAGGCGAGGTCTTTGGTGTATACGCCGGTGCCGGACCGGGTTATTTGGCTAAGGGCGTAGGTGTAGGTGGTTGCGGTCCCGGTGGGGGTGGCGACGGTGAGGCTGATGGCGGTGGGGTCGGTAGCCACGCCGGACACGGTGAATGTGTTTGTCAGGGTGGCTAGTTCGTTGGCGCCTTCGAAGAAGACGGTTGCCCCCATGTGTCACCTACCCATCCGAAACCGTTGGTGTGGAGTTCGCCGCGGCGGTGACGGCGGGAGTTGAGGTGCGGGTTGCGGTGGTCGTTGCCGACGATGTTTGTTGGGCTGTCGTAGTCGGCGTGGACAGGGCGTTGCGGATTGCGCCGGCCACGATTTGAAGTCCGCTGTAGGTGCCGGCGGTGGCGCAGGAACCAGCGAACGTTTTGGTGATTGCTTTGACTACGGAACCGGCGGTGGTTGCGGTGCCGGTTAAGGTTTTCGAGGTTCGTTTGGTTAATGTGCCAGTAGTTGCTGCGGTACCGGTGAGGGGTTTCTGCGTCTGACGAACCAACGTGGCTGCGGTTGCGATGGCCCCAGCCAGGGACAGCAGGACAACTTTGGTGGTTGCTACGGCACCGGCCGTGGTGATGGTGCCGGTGAAGCGTTTTTGTGTCTGACGGATGAGGGTTCCGGCCGTGGTGACTGCTCCGGTCAACGGCTTCTGTGTCTGCCGAACGAGGGTTCCCGCGGTGGTTATGGTCCCGGCCACTGACAGGAGCGCCACTTTCACGACAGTCAGCGCACCGGCGGGTGCGATGGTGCCGGTGAAGGTTTTGTTGGTTTGCCGGATCAGCGAACCGGTCGGGGTGATTGCACCGGTGAGGGGTTTCTGCGTCTGACGAACCAACGTCCCGGCGGGGGTTATCGAGCCGGCCAGGTCGACGGTAAAGGTGGTTCCGCCGGCTGTTTTTGACGGTACGTAGATGCGGCGGCGGATGTAGGTGGTGGTTGTGTCGGGGGCGAAGAGAGGCATGTTGCCCCCTTACAACTCGCGGATGTAAGCGGTTCCGCTGAGGGTCAGGTCGTCGGCTGCGGCTGACGTCATCCGGATGTACATTGCGGTGTCGGCTTGGTCGACTTTGGGCCGCATGATTTCTGGCAAGATCAGTGCGTATCCGGCGCGGACGTTGAATGTGTCGCAGTGGACGGTGATAGGCGTTCCTGTCGTTGCGACGGTGGACCCTAGTGTTTCTGCGGTGAATCCGGCTGCGCCGTCGCGGGGGTCCAGCGGCCGAGGTGTTGCGCTGGTGCCGTTCGACGAGGTGGTGAAGTCGGTGATGATGTTGATTGACAGCATTTCGTCCTGGGCGTCGCCGACTTCGGATTTGTTGCCTATAAACAACGCGACTAGTTCGACGGGGCGGTCGTCGGCGGGGACGAGTTCGAACAGGTCGTAGTCGCCGGATGCGGCGGCAATCGTCTGTTCTGTGAAAGACACCGTGTATATGCCACGTTGCGCCGCCATGCTTGCTCCTCACAGTTGAAGTAGGGCACCGAAGTTTTTCATTAGGCGCGGCGGTGGCATTGATGTGGTGGTTGTAGCCGATGCGATCGCGACGGAGAAGGTGTTCCATGCGCGGCTGATCGTGCAGGTCCAGGTGCGGGTTCCGGTGGCGCCGGATGCGGCTAGTGCTTCGGTTCCGAGTGACCCGACGATCCAGTTTCCGGTCGTGGGTTGAAGGTCGGCGCGTTCGGTGCCGGCTGACAACGCCGAGTAGTTCGCCGCGCTCCCGCTGCACAGGCCGTACGCGCCGGTGATGAGCAGCGAGTCGGAACCGGCTACGTCGGTTACTGACGGTGCGACGTGGCTGGTGCTTGCCGCGCCGGTGCTGGTCTGCGCGGTGCCGTCGATCGGCGACGCGGCGTTGTGCCCGTTGATGCGGATCATGATGCCGATGCCGGCGGCGGCCCCATCGCAGCCGATGGTGTACGACGCGCCTTCGCCGGATGCGGCCTTGCGCCACAACTTCAGGCTGCCTGTTGCATTGTCCAATGTGGACCCAACCTGCGTAAAACCGCTCGCCGTCTGGTTCGTCGGGCTACCGTCCGGGTCCTGATAGGACACCAGGAACAGCAAGTCACCGTCGACCGTTCCGCTGGGCTTCGTGATGCTGTAGTTGCCGCCGGTGCTGGAACCCGTCGCGACGGACTGGTAGGTGGCCGACATGGGTTAATCCAATGCGGTTACGCCGGCCATGTCATCCCACACCGAGTTGATGGTGAATTGGATGTCGGAGTCGGTGGGTGCTTTTACGATCCGACCGGTCGCTGTACCTGTTCCGTTGCCGGCTACCGGGATCGAGAACGTGGTGGATGTGAGGTTCGTGGCGGTCCAGGTGCCGTTTGCGGCGGTGTTTGCGGCGTGGTCGGCGATGCGGACGGTGTCCCCTGTGGACAGTCCGTGTGCTGCGGCGGTGGTGACCACGATGGGGTAGGCGTTGGTCGACGACGAAACGTTGACGGTGGAACCCATTGTGACCGCGGCGTTTTGGACGACGGCCAACGCGAATTGTTCTAACCACACTGCCGGGTTGATGAGTACGGCTCTCGCGAGTGTTTGCCGCTTGCCGTATTTGACGTCCGACATGGACGACTTGGCTTCGCCGGCTACAGCCACGGCCGCGGTTGCCATGGCGACGCTGACTTTCTTCCGGAAGTACAGGTCGCTGGCCAGGTCGTATTGGTCGATGTACCCCATAGGTTCACCCGCCCGCGGAGAAGGTCAGGTCGTACGTCGCTTGTAGCGAGTCGCCGTTAGCCAGGTTGACAGTCGAGAAAATAGAACGGTCCAGTAGTGTGCCGCCGCCTGTTGCAGCTTGCGAAAAGACGCCGTGTTCGACGGCGGCCACTGACGCGTCAACGGTTACGGTTCCGACGGTCCGGTAGATGTTCGCGGATGCGCCTTCGGTGGTGGACCCGGTGGCGCGGGTGTTGTCGGGGCTGTACTGCGTGGTGATCTCTGCGGCCAGCGCGGTGTCGCCGGACGCCTCGGCGGTGTTCGTTGTGCCGATGCCGTGGAACTTCAGGTTTTCCAGTTCGGTCGTGTTCTGAAATGCATCGACGATGAAGTTGACACCGGCGGTGGTTACCACGCGCATGGACGCCAGTCCGAGGTCGGTAACCGTTCCGTCGGCGCGGATCACCGACAGCCACAGTTGGCCGTAGAAGTTGGCAAGGTTGAACGCGCGGGCGAGGGCGACCCGGCGGTAGCCTCGCCACAGGTTCGAGATGTTCCGAAACCGCCATTCGTTGACTTCTTTCGACAGCCCTGTTTGGGGTGTGCCGAAGGTGAGGACGTCGGTAAGGGTTGCGGGGCGGTGCGGCCACTTGGCGGGTTCAACGACGGGGATCCGCGCTCCGCTGCCCCGAATGATCGTCAGGCCCAGGTCACCAGTGGGCGCAATATCTCCGTCGTACACGGTTACTCCTTTACGTCACCGGTCTTTGGGGCCTGCCCTTGGTCGTGTCGCCGAGGTTCCAACGCCACGTGCGTACCGGCACGTGTGTGAATCTAGATCCGGCGGCGTGCATGGCTAGCCAGAGTCCCCAGTCTTCGCAGGGGTCGTCGTTTTCGTCGGGGTGTGGTTGGAAGCCGCCGGCTTGGAGGACGTGGCTGGTCCGGCAGAGTGTGGTTACGGGGATGAAGTTGCGTTTTTGGAGTAGTGCCCCGTCGAAGGGAACGCCGAAGCATTTGACGGGGTCTTCACCACCGGTGGTGTCGTATCCCGGGTATGCAACGTCCAGTGTGGACAGTTTGGCGTATCGGGCTAAGACCTTCAGGTGGTTCGGGTACAACTCGTCGTCGTCGTCGAGGAACGCCAACCAGTCAGTGTCCACTTTGGACAGGGCTTGGTTGCGGGTGGCTGCTGCACCTTGGCGTTCGACGTCGAGTTCAACGATGACGCGGGAAGGGGGGAAGGTTTGCGCTTCTACGGTCGCCAGAGCGCGAGCTAGCAAACCTTCCCGACCTTCAATCGTTGGAATGACTATCGTGATGTTCATCCGTCACCGAGTAGCTCGGTTATGGCAGCTTCCGACGGTTCGCGTGCCATCTTGTACGACTCCTTCGACTGACGCTTACGCGAGTGCCCGCCGGATGCCCTCTTCGATGGAGACCTTCGCGGTGTAGTGCTCGTTCATGCGGGCTACGTGGGCAACGCGGTAGTCGACGCCGGCCGGCTTATCCGGCAACGCCTTGAACCACGGCTTGTACTTGCCGTACGGGTCGGCCACCCCACACACCATGCGGGCCAACTTCGCCATCGACGTTCCGACGCCAGTGCCGAGGTTGACGGGACGCCGGTCGTCGGCGTCGACAACAGCCAACGCGCCGTTGACCACGTCGGAGATGTGGATCCAGTCGCGGACCTGTTCGCCGGATCCCCAGATGACGAACGGGTTTTCTTGCCGTACCGCACGAGCAATGAACGCACCGAAGGGCCAGTCTTCGCCTTGGTCTTCGCCGTATCCGCTAAACGGCCGTACCACGTAGGTCGCGACGCCGCACTCGTTTGCGGCGCCCGCAATCCGTTCCCCGGTCAGCTTCGTCCATCCGTAATGCCCATCGGGGGCGTCTGGGCTACCGACGTTGATGTCGGCTTCGAGTAGCCGCCCCTGCGCACGAGTGCGCATGTACTCGACGTACCGGTGTGACTGTTTGTAGATCGGATAGGCCGCACTCGACGACAGGTACAGCACTTTGTGTTGTTTAGTGCGGGCTGCCCAGTCGAACATGGCGGCGTCTAAGTGAAGGTTCGCGGCCAGGTTCATGGGTCGTGCGTCGATGGCGGCCCGGTGTGGTTCAACGGCCGCGCAGTGCACCACAAGGTCGTAGCGGGTGGTGTTGTGAACGAAGTGCCACAGCGCGTCGTCTTCGGGAAGGACGATTCCGTTGCTGCCGCGGCGCGTGTCACAACCATCGACGGCCCATCCGCGTACCTGGAGTTCGGCGCTCATGTGCCGGCCGACGAATCCCGACACGCCGGTAATAAATGCCCGTTTCACTCAATCACCGTAAGGCAGTCTTCGGTGGTAACCCGGGCCTGTTCGGTTAGCTTCCGCACGATGATCGGTGCGCATCTTCCTTCGTGGACGTCACCGGGAAGCCGGCCGCAGATGGGGCAGGTTGTTCCGCATCCCCTGGTGGGACATGATGCGCGGCCCGGTACGAGCCTGGTAGTTGTGTCCGCCATCGACGTGACGTCGACCCATTCGACGTCGAGGGTTGCACCGCAACGAGGACAGGGGATGTCGGGTGGGCTCATGGCTGCCACCCCAATACCACCTGGAACCTTCCGGCTTCTTCGTGGCGGAGGATGCGGTAGCCGCCGGACTCGATGAGGGCGGCGTACCCGTCGCGGTTGAACGCCCACGCGTGACAGTCGTCGTGTCCCCATGGGCCCTCATCCCACGGCGACGACGCCACCACGAACTTCGAGTTACGTCCGATCCACTCGATTGCACCATGTGGGTCGGTAAGGTGTTCCAACACTTCCGTAACTACGGTGACGTCACCGAACCGGACCCTGTCTCGGTCTACGCCGAACACGTCGAGTTGTTCGGCTTTGACTCCGCGTTCTGGCCACCCGGCGGCGTTCGCGGGTGCGAAGTCGTACCCCCATGCTTCCGTCGCCACATGCTGCACCAGTGACAGCAGACCGCCGTCGCCGCATCCAAGGTCGGATACGGTGATGGTGCCACGGTTCAGTTGCGCCGCGATGACGACGAACCGTGCGGCGAGTAGCAGCCGCGGCCGGTGAATTTCTTGTTCGAGGTGTCGGGCGCGGTCCCGGTCGGCGTGGAACTCCGCCGTCGACACGTGCGCCACGTCGCCGTTGAAAAGTTTCCACTGGCTCATCGGCATGCCCAGATTTGGAAGGCGTATTCACACCCGGCGGGCCGCAGGTCTAACAGGTTGTAGATGATCGGTGTGAATCCGGCGTCGCAGAGCATCTTTTCGACAGCTTCGCTGTCCCAACCCCATACGTGTTCCGGGTTCCGGTCGTTGTCTTCACCTTCAGGGGTGGACAGCAACAGGTGTCGAGTTTTTCCGCGGATTGCAGCCAGTACGACGTCCGGGTTGTCGAGGTGTTCCACCGTTTCGGAACAGATGAACAGGTCAACGTTTGATTTGATCTGGTGGATGGTTTCCTCGATCGGCCCGTGGTGGTCGTAGCCGGGTGCGTAGTCGCCGAGGATGAGACGTGCATTGTGCGATGCCCTCAACCGTCGCGCGATCATCGCGTTTCCACAGGACAGGTCAGCAACGACGCCGCCTTGTGGGATCAGACCGTGCGCCAAGGCTGAGGTGACATCGACCCGGAACACGTGGTCTTCCCAGGTGGTGTGGTCGTGTGGCTTTGCATACAGCGACGCCAGTTCGGCGTCGCTGGGCATGGGACGTAACCGTTTACGCATCATGGAGGGTCTTCACCTTCTCGGCGTCGCGTCTCAGGCCACCAGTGGCGATATACCGTTGGTAGGCAACGCGGTCACGGGAGTACACCGCTGCGTCGTTGACCCGTGCGTAATCGGCGTCCCACTGGGCTTTACCCGCAACCGGGTGGAGATGTTCAACAACAACGTCGGGTAGATATACGAGACATCCGGCGGTTTTGCCCAGGTCGAACCAGAAGTTGTCGAGGTACATGTGTCCCAGGCCGGGTGGGGTCATGTATCCCAGTGCCTGCACGATGTTGGATGTCATCGCGACCTGGGTGGGTAGCCGTTCGCCTTGGAGAAGGTCGTTTCCGTAGACGATTCCGGTTCCCAGGTCCCGTAGCGTGTCGAGGTACGCCTTGTCCCAGCCGCGGGTACGTGGCCGGTGGTCGTCGCCCATGAACCCGACGGCGTAGCTGTTGATGCCGCGGCAGGCCCGGTTGAGTGCCTGGGCCATCGTCGAGTTGACCCCCACCACAAGATCCACCGTTACCGTGGACGGCTCGGTAACCAGGTCGAAGTATTCGGCGCGTTGCGGATCGTCATGGTCGATGGAAATGACCAGGCTGGTGTCTTCGGTGCAGGTTTCGTTGAAGCTACGGATCAGGCTTCGCACCGACGCCGCGCGGTTACGCGACGGAACGACAAAGGCCAGTTCATCCATCGCTTTTCCCGGCGACGGTCGGTACCTGAAGCTTCCCCGCTTCGACACTGGGCTGCCCGGCATCTTCATACATCGACGACGGAGGTGGTTCCACCGCCCGTTGCCGCCAGTAGTCTTCTTCAGACACCCACATCGGTTTCTGGTGGGTGGTGCTGATTCCAGTGTGGACGAACAGCGGAATACCCAACGCGCCTGCGCGCAGACAGAACGACAGGTCTTCGGAAATCAACTGCCCGGTCGACGTGTTCGGGGCACGGTCGTACCAGATCGGCCCGTACTTGTCGGCGACACGTTCAAACACGGTGCGGTGAATCAGGATGCATGCTGAACCGGTACCGGCGCACTGCGTCAACGAGTTCGCGGGGTAGTCCCACCGAACCGCGAAGCCTGTTTGTTTGCCTACTTTCGCCCAGTCGAAGACGGTCGGCATGGGTTGGGTGCGCCACCCGCCCATGCCGTCGGATTCGGTTTCTTTCATCGAAAAGCACAGTCCGCCGACGATGGGGCGCTGGTCAGCGTCGGCGGCTTCCAACATGCGGTCGATGGTGTCCGGCGCGAACCCCATGTCGGTGTCGATCCACCACAGCCAGTCAGCGGGTTTGTCTTCGAGGAAGTGGCGAACAGCCTTGTTGCGGGCTTGCACCAGTCCGTCGGAACCGCATCGCATCGCGATGTACCCGCCGGCCATGACCCGGCCGTGGTTGGCAAGGTCCCACCCCACCAACTCGACCATCGAGTGATGCCACGAATACGTCACTTCGTTTGAATGGACGTAGGCCACAGTGACCGCTTCTCCGCGGTCTTCGGTAACCAACGCCGTCGGTCCGTCCACTTTAGACACTGTCGGCTCCGAACCGGCGCCGCCGTGTTCCCTGCCGGAACTCTCCCGGCGCCGCGGAAGCGGTTTCTACCGCGTCCGACGACGAGGCCACTTCACCGACCGGCGCATCCCACTCGTCGGGTTCAACCGAGTAGTTCATCCCGAACCGTGGGTCGCCACTGAACCATTCCGGGTGCGCAGCCACCACCGGATCATCCGCCGGCCAATGCGTACCCTGCCGGACCATGCCGGTAATGCCGGACGGCAACGTTACCGGCGCTGTCACTTTCGCGAACACAACTTTCACGACTACCTCAATCCTCCCGGGATAGAAGGTGGCCCCTGCTCCCGGGAGGGACGACAGGGGCCACCGGCCTAGCAGTAGTAGCCCTACTCGTAACCGAGTTCGTTCAACTGGTCGTTGAGGGCCTTTACCTGTTCCTGGTTGTTGTTGGACCGGGCGGTTTCGAGTTCCGCCATGATCCGGTGGACTTCCGGGTCACCGGATTCACTCGCCCGCGCCAGCGGCTTCTTCGCCGCCGTAGGGGTCGCCTCTGCCGGCTTACGTGTCGACTCGGCCATAACCTCGCTCCTCCTGAAGTGCGGTACGTCGGACAACTTCACGGTGTTGTACCCACCAACAGCCAGTTATCCCCACACTCGATCAGGTGTTAACCAGGAGGCGGAAACCGAGGTCATTGACCGAGTTACCGCCGATGCGGGCGTACGCAAACCAGCCACGCTGCCCAGTCGGCCGGTTATTCGTCACGTCGAACAACTGCGGGACCAGTTCAACGCTCATGCCGCCGCGGCGGGCAATGACGTAGTTCTGGAAATCACCGACGACGGCGAGGCCGGTCGTTGCCGACGTGGACGTGGTGGTGTCGGGCATGTACGGCGACTCGTAAACACCCTTGTTGAACAGCAACGAAAGCCACTCGGCCTGAAGGTTTTCGGTGAACGCGTGGAACACGTTCGCCGTACCGATCTGGCGGATCTTGTTGTTGACGTCGACCGACATGAGCCACGCGGCCCGCCGCCGGTACTTCTGCGGCAGGGCTGCCCACACCTTGTACGGGTCGTTGGCGCCGAACGCCGTACCGGACGTGGTGAGGGTAACCCGGACGTTGGTGTTGGCCGACAGGGCGGTAAGGATGCCGAACGGTTCACCGGAACCGGAGCCACGAGTGAACTTGTCGACCAGCAATTCGTCGTAACCAGCGGCGAGAAGCGTGGCCATTTCCTCGGCGAACGCCGGGTAGTCCTGGCCGACTTCGATGCTGTACGGAATGAAACCGCGGGCCATGTGCACAACGACGGACGGCTGCGCCAGCGTCGGCGCGTTATCCGTAGTCGCCGCGGCTTCAGTCTGGAACGCCCACGTCACACCGGCGGACGAAACACCCTTCCACTGGTTCGTGTTAACCGTCACCTGCCGGGCCAGCGTCAGGAACGGGTTATCCGATTCCTGTGCCGTAAGGATGATCGACGGGTCGATGAAAACCGGGATCCCAAACCCCCCGGCCGTGGTGGTCCACTCGGCCATGGCCCGATATTCGTTGTACCGCCGTACTGCTGTGCGTTCCTCCTCGTCGAGGAACAGGCCAGCGTCCGGCTGCGTAACCAGCTTCATCCACGCGTTGCGGTAAGCGTCGGTTTCCGTAACGAGGATGCGGCGGCCGACGTCGGGGTCCTTACGGACCTGCCGTTCTACTTCGGCTTTCTGGTCCGCGGACATGTGCGCCGTCGAGGACCGGTCGTCGAGACGCCGAAGCGCCGCTTCCCGGGTTTCGGCCGGCGTAAGCCGACGCACGTCGGCGTACGGATCCATCTTGTCTCGCGTGGCGATGTTCAACATGGCCGCTTCCACCGACTTCGGCCGGCGCTTGAAAACTTCCTGCACCGCCCGGTGTTCGTCGATCTTGCGGATAGCCATATCGCGAAGTTTCAGGCCGTAGTCGAAAGCCGTCTGCTCGGCGGGCGTCTTGTCGCGCAGTTCCCCGGTGTCTTCGTTCTGGTGGATCGACCGCAGATGCGCGTCGAGGACGCCGATAAAGTGCTGGAGTTCATCCGGAGTCTTACCCCGCAACGCTTCGTTGAGACTGTCTTCGCCGTTGTCCGACGTGACGTTACGAAGTTCATCCATGATTTCGATGGTCACTTGACCCCCTTTCGGGGCATAAAGAAACCCCCCTGCACGTGGCAGGGGGGTTGCAGGTTGGTCGGGGTTACAGGATTCCGCGGGCGCGGAGCGCGCCGTCGTCGAGTCGTTGACGAAGGTGCGGCTTGTTCTTCTGTTCGTCGCCATCCGCGCTCCGCGCATCGGATCGCCCGACGAAGCCTGCAAGGTCAGCGGCGCGGTCGGCCTGCGCGCGCTGCGCCTGTGTGTACGCGGCGGCTAGTGCCGCGTACTGATCGAGGGTTAGTGCCGAACAGGTGGATACGACGTCCCACGAGTTCGGGTCTGGTTCGGAGTCGTCGTGGACTCCCCACACTTCGGCGTCGGTCGCCTTCCGGCGGCGGGGCCAGGTACGCGACCGGAACTCGTCGGCGACAGTGTCAACGTCGACTCGTTCGGCTACGAGATCTTCGACAAGTTCCCGCACTGTCTTAGCCACTGGCGCCTCCTTTGCTACTTGCCACGAGTTGTGGTGCGCGGCCGGCTACCGAGTTGTCGTAGACGGACCAGCCGCCGGTGAATCGGTTGCGAAGGGTGTCGAAGACTTCCCGGTTTACGGTGGCGCCACCGGAAGATCGCTGTGCTCGAATGATGGCCGGTGGTACGTAACGTCCGCCAAGGCCGGCGCCGTTGTTGTACTGGTCGAGGCCGCGGGCGTAGCGGGCCATGGCCCGGTCGACGGACACCTCAACGGGGATGTCGACGAAGACACCTTCAACTGAAGTGTACCCATTTCTGTCGAGGGCTGCCATACGCGACGCGGCGCCGCCCTCCGAGGACATCGTGATGTCCCAGATGACGTTTTTGCGGTCCCGGTAGGCCCGGTCGGCAAGCATCTTCGCGATCGTCGAAGACTCTTCGTGGATCAACGCCGCCCGCTCCATCGGCGATAGATCCGAATGGCCCGGTACTTCGGGAATCATGCCCCTGCGGGCCATTTCTTCTTTGATGTCGTCCGGGTTGATCGTCAAGTAGTTGTCCGGGTTGATGCCGGCGAACTTCTTCAACACGGTCGACTTCCCGGCACCACCGAGGCCGCCCGCGATGACGGCCTGCCCGTCGTTGGGCACATTGGCTGCCCTGGCGTACAGGTCGTTGACGATCTCCCGGTGTTGGCGGGCCCGTTCAACGGTCCAGGCGCCATCTGCGGTGGTGTGGGTGACGTCGGTGGACAAGGTCTTGCGGTATTGGCTGATGGCCTGTTCGACGCGTCTGCCCCGAACGGCGACCGTGGAATCCTGGTTCGCCGCCGGGGTCGCCTTGGCCGGGGCCATCTTCGTCGGCGTTTTCGGATTCGATACCGGCCGCAGGTCCGGATTCGGCGCTGACTGGGGCCTCGGGTTAGACGCGGGACGCAACCCGGGGTTGACGTGTGGGGTCAACGTGGGGTTCGACACCGGGTTGAAGTGCCCATGTCCGTGACCGTGGCCATGGTCCTTCTGGTCATGTAGTCCAGGGAGGTGTCGTACGGCTTCGATAATCTCTTCGGCCAGTTCCTCAACCAGGGTTCGGCGTTCGCCGGGGTCCATGGCGGCCAGCATCGACCTCACTCCGACGGAGGTCTGGTCATACGCAGGGAAAACGACCGGTCCTAGTTCGTGTACGTCGGCGTCGCGGATTTCGCGTTGGTTGGCCTTCGGCCAGTTGTCGCCGCCGTCGGGGACGCCGAACCGGAACGACATGCCCCGGATGGCCTTCCCAGCGATTGCCTGACGGACCGGTTCCACGACGGGGTTGTCGAATAACCTGGCCCGTACGTACAGGCCCCTACGGTCTTCGTAGAGGTCCTGGACGGCACCAATGGGGACCGCGCCGACGCGCGGGTCACGGCCGTGTTCGAACTGAAGGACCGGCATGCGGGCCTTCAGGGACCGGGTGAAGGCCCCCGGCATGATCGTTTCTTCGAAGTCGCCTTTAGCGTCGCGGATCTTTGTCGGTGCGTTGAATACCGCGGCGTAGCCTTCGAGGGTTCGGCCGTCGCCGACGGAACGGGTCTCGGTGAACTCGAAGTTGAACGCCCGTATGCACAGGTCCAACCCGGGACGGGACTTTTTTTCCTGCTCGCCGTACTCGAAACTGATGCCGTACTTCCGGCCGGCTGCAACGATCCGGGACTTGATCTTCTTCAGTTGGTCAGGGCTGTACTTTGCCGCGTTCTTCGGCATGTTGATGTATGACCATGCGGCGCGGCAGTGTTCGGCGGAGTCCAGCGGATACCGCTTCTTCCCGTCTGACTGGTAGCCGGGGTCGGCGTAGGAAACGTCGCCGTATGGCTTCTTCGGGTTGTCGGCGCGGGTATTCAGCAACCAGGCAGGCAGGGCCGGGGTAAGCGTCACTTCCCACGCACCTCCTTTAGCGGCGATGAGTGGATGTGACTATTCGGGATTGCCGTACTGTCGTGCTGGCGTATACTGGGGGTTGGGCTACCCAGCCGATGAGGCCGTACACGCAATGCCGCAAGGCATCAGAATTGGGATCTGACCTTTTCCTGGCTTCGCCACTCGGGTGGCCCTTTATCCTGGGCCGACTTTGCTACCGCGCGGTGGCTTACCGTGCATTACGCGATTCTTGTCGCTACCGGCGTAGAAGCCGAATACTTCGTGGAACCAGCGGGACGCGAAGATTTTTGCTTTGGCTGGTCCGACGTGTTTCGTGAGGTGCGCAACCAGGCTGGTCCATGGATGCGCAGACTTGACCCATTTAGCTAACCCGCGGGGGTCTTTCGTCCAGTACCGGTGGAGGAAATCTTCATCTTTCGCGCGTTCGGCGAGAATCCCGAGAAAGACCTGGTAATCGTCCATCCGCACCCACCTCTCAGACTGGAAAGGGGGTGCGGATGGGCAATTTACTTCATGGGTGGAACTGGCCGGGACATGAATTCGTCGATTTCTTTCGGCGTCAGGCCTGGCTTTTCGTCGGGTTCGTCGTCAACCAACCGCAGATCCACGTTTTCCTGGTCTTCCAGTGGAGATAAGCGCTTGGGTTGCGACGTCGCACGTTCACTCATTTAGGCGTCACCACCCTCACTCGGATAACAGTCGGACTTCCGTAACCACTACTACCCGGTACAACGTCGATGACCTTGAATTTGTTCCCAGCAGATAACACGTATTCGTTTTCATGCGGGTGCAACGAAAGGTCTTTAACGAATCGCCCCATGGTTCCTTCGGGGGCCTCAATTTCCAACCTTACCGGCCCGCTGAAGGCGCCACCGGAACCGGCCGCCGCCGTTGACATGAACCCTGGCTCCTCCAAGGTCTTACCAACAAGACCTTGCGCCGAATTCGGGTCGCGGAACCCTTCCGGCAGTTGGTTCCAGCCCGTTCCACGGTGTAGCAGGGCGTTGTGTCGCAGAGGAACCATCGCCGACTGCATGTTGAGCACTTGTTCACGGATCAGCGGCGACGCGCCGTAGTCGGTGCGTAGGTAGTCGTTCATACCGGAGTAGCCGCCGCCGGTGTAGTTCACCAACGCTGCCCGCTGATCGGTCGTCAGCGACTCCCCCACGGCCGCCGCGTGGGCATCCTGGAATGCCTGGTGTTGCTCGGCGGTCAACGCTGGGAAGTCTTTGCTCTTGACCAGTCCACCAGGCCCGGACAGTGTCTGGACCTTTTGCCCTGGCTTCAGTACGACGCCCGGTGGGGGTTCGACTTCGCCAGTCAGGTTGGCAACGATGCTCTTATTGACGTTCGGGTGATCGACGATGTAGTCGGCCCCGGCCTGAGACGCCAACCAATCCTTGATCTTCGTTTCCAACAGGTGCTGGTTGTTGAGGTTCTGGTGGGATGCCAGTTGTTCATCGACGATCGCGGCGACCTGGCCGGGGCTTAATCCTTCGGGTACCTGGTTGCCGTGTACATGTGCCACGGCAACGAGGTTTTCCCACGACTGGTAGGCAGGGCTTGACAGTAGTTGTCCGGACGGCTGCGCCTTGTAGTCCGCGAAGATCTTCGCCTTGGTCGACTGTGGAATGTCCTTAATGGACTCACGGTCAGACTTCTTCGGTTGTGGCTTAGGTGTCGCCTTGGCCGGGGTAACTCCCTTCTTCGAAGGAGGTCCAGGTACGTCTACCGCCGCTTGTGGCTTAGGTGTCGCCTTGGCCGGGGTTAAAAGTTGGTGGAACACGTCGGCGACAGTCTGCTCCGATTCAGCCTTCCCCAACGCGGTGATCTTGTCTTCGTACCACTTGTCGGCAAGGTCTTTCAGCAGCAACTTGGCGATGTCGTCGCGGGGCATGCCCCGCTTCAACGGCAACCCGCGTTTCTTCGCCGCTCGGCGCAACTGTTCCCGGTTGAACCCCGCGAACGGGTCACCGTTGCCGCCACTCTTGAAGTGATCCTCCATCGCGGTTGTCAACCGCGACACCATCGACAGGAACCGGCCCGCTCCTGGCTGCCCCTTGGGGATCCGTGGGTGTTTCGCCGGATCCCACGCGCGTCCTTCGCTGGTTGCCGTGAACAATTCCATGGCGGCCAGCAACGCCCACGTGTCTTCGTCGGGTTCGTCGTCGTACAAGTCGTACCAGTCGTCCCATTCGGCCGCTGACCGCTTAATGACCGGCACCGGAATGGGGTTGTAGGCAGGGACGGGCCCGCCGTCGGGTTCGGCGGCTACCGGCGCGGTGTAGTTACCATCTTGTCGCCCTACGGCAGAGGTGCGGCGTTTACCTGCCACGGGGCACCACCTCAACGTCGATTAGCCGGATGCCTTGCGGGTCACGTCCCCGGTCGGCAACGACCCGCATCCGCAACCCGCGCTGGAGTAACAGTTCCGACTCGTAGTATTCGTCAGACAGTTCTACCGCCCCGACCCCGGCGGGTACCACGACTCGCATCAGCACAGGGTTCGCGGCGGTACCTTCGTCGCTGAGTGCACCGGAGGCGAAGTCGTGAGATACCGACCGGTCCGTAGACGTTGAGATGTACGCGGCTTCGTCCCATTCCAACCCGGTCAGGTTGCCGTTGACTCGGTCGCCGAACAGCCGGGATGCGTCCATGGCGCCGCGCCACGCCGCGACTTCGTTGGGGAGTGCGGCACGTTGCATCGCCGAGTCGATGTTGCCGATCCAGTAGTCGACAGCGTCTGGCCCGTCGTCTTCTTCGTCGTCCGCCAAAGGTTGGATAGTGGCTCCGGACCTCAGCCGTTGGTTGATTTGAACGTAGTCGTTGCCGCGGTAGGAGTTCAGGCTTTGCCGCTCAGGAATGGACAGCGGCGGGGGCCGGGACGGGTCTTCGACGCTGGCGGTGGAGTGCCGGGCCTGGTTCCCGGTGAGGGCTTGAGACACGCGCCGGTCAAACGACGCGGACGTTGCCTTTTTCGCCGGTGGGGCCTTCTTCGCCGTGGTCTTCTTCGGCGGTGCCGTTTTCTTCGTGGCCTTCTTCGTCGGGGTGGCTTTCGCCGCGGCGGCTTTCTTTGCCGGCGTAACACTCGGTGCCTTGGCGACGGTTTTGGCTGGTACGGGTAACGGGTTCGGTGCCGCAGCGGCCGGTGGGGGCGTCTTCTTCGGTTGCGCTTTCTTCGCGGCGGCGGCGATGTCGGCAAACGACAACGTCTTCTTCGCCGGGGCGGTGCCGGTAGCCGGGGTAGGTGTGGGCGCCGCGGGCGGTGCCGCGTTCGTGGCCGTCTGATCAGGGACAGCAACGAGATGCATGGTGGTACCGCCGTCAGGCCGCGACTCAACTTCAGTAACAGCCATCGCAGTTTCCCGCGCCAACACCACCTGAGACGAGTCCGGCGCCACCGCAGCCTTCGTCCCCGCCGGAACATCAACTTCCAAATCAACAGTGCCAGGAACAGGTTTCGGCGGGGCCACCGTCGCCGGGAAGTACCCCGCGTCGTTAACCAACATTCCTTTCAGGTCCTGCGGTTTCGCGTTGCCGAACTTACCGGCCGGGACCTGCCGGTACACGGTGATGTCATCCGGCAGCGGCGACATCACCGCATCCAACTGTTGCGTTTCCGGACTGGACTTTCCGGCACGGGCGGCCATGTTCGCTGCCCGTAGTTGAGCCAACATCCGGTCCATCTGCCCCGGCTCGCGGGTCTTCACCGTCGACAACCCCGACAGATACCCATGAACGTCGTCCGGGGTGCGGAACGTACGCGGCTTGAAACCGGCCTGGACCTTCGACACCTTGTGGGTGTCCTTTGTGGTCATGTGATGAGCGAACGACTTAGTGAATCGTCCGCCGGGGCCGCGGGGGTGCTGCGAAGGATTCCAAGTAATCGCCAACCCGCACCCCCGTTATCCGAACAGGCCCCAGTCGAGGTCGGCTTGGTTGCCTAACACGCCACCGGGTGCAGGTTGCCCGGCCGCGGCGGGTTGCCCCGGTGCCGCTTCAGGGCCGCCGGCAGGTGCCGCACCCGGCTTCAACGACTTCAGGTCGTCTCCGTGAACGGCGTCGACAACAGATTCGGGGTCGAATCCGGCCTGAACCCCGGACGCCACCGCCGCCAACTTCGCCGCCATCAAATCAACCTGAGCAGCTTCCTTCTTCGCATCCTCATCTTCAGTACCGGCCCCGGGTGGCTGCAACTGAACCGACATGTTCCCCGAATGCTTCAACAGCTTCACGTCCTGGCCGTTGACCGCAGCCACCGCAGATTCCGGCTCAAACCCTTCCCGCACATACATCGTGATCGTCGTAGCTTTGATCTGTTCGATGTCGGCGGCATCTTTCGCGTCTTCCCGCGTGATCGGCATATCCGACGTGTCGAACCACAGTTCCGCGTTGTCCGGGACCTGAAGGATCGTCGACAGCGACGCGGCCAGGTCCTGCAACGTCGGGTAGATCCACCCGTCGGCCCAAATCCTGCGCGCCATCCCGAAGTTGCCTGCGTTCAGGGAACTCCCGGACAGGCCTTCCGCGATACCCAAAATCACCGGATGTACCCGGCTCAGGAACGAGATGCGGGTTTCGTTGGATCCCTGAACCCCACGAAGGTCAAGTTCGGCGAGGTTGCTACCAACCACCGACGCGTCCGCACCCGCAGTCAAATACAACGTCCGGTACGCATTGCCCGCACCAGCGTGTTTCGCTTCCATCGCATCAACGATCTCGTCGAACTGCGTCTTCGTCATCGCCGGAATCCCTTTAACCACAAGGTTCGGCGTCGCGCCGTTCTCAAAGAACCGGATCTTGTGTTCGGCGGCCAACCGGTCGCCTTGCATGTCACGGATTGCCGGGGTCAGCCACGACATGCCCACCCCGGCCGCTTCCGGATCCGGAAGCGGCGACCAATGCGCCACCTCATCGGGCAACATCGTGACCGGCTTGTACCCCGAATGAAAGCCCTGGTTTTGGTAGATGTACCCGATCAGTGTGCCGTCAAGGGCCTGCGCGGCGTCCTCGGGTTCCTGGTCCGACCCGTACAAAATCGCTACCCAGTCCGGCCTGAGTACCCGCAGCCGGTCCCGTTGCCGCACGACATACGCGTTACCGGTCAGACCTTCTGACCACTCCATCCGGGAAACCAGTTCCCCGGTGGTTGCCTTCGGCCACGGCCGTTCCAACACCGCCAGTTCCCGGGTGCCAAACAGTTTCCGAGGCGTCGCCGGATGCCACGGCAGGTTCCGGAACACAAACCGCGCCTGAGACAGAACAGTGGCGCGGACCATCTGCGCCGCAAACGCCGGGGGACACCCACGAAGGGCCGTCATATACCCGGGAAGAGTATTCGCGATTTCCGTGGCCCGGTTACCTGCAAGTGTTTGTACAAGGCCGTAGCCGCCGCCGGCCGCGTACTGGTGTCCGTTGAACCCGAACATGGTCGGCTGTAGGTACTCGGTAAGCCACTGGTCGGCCAGGCTGCGTGTCTCATCGCGGCGGACAACACTGTCACCGGCACCGCCGCGGGCAGCAGCATTGATGCGCTCCAAAAGACCCACGGCACCCACCTTCGAAGAAACGATCTATACGAACGATGGGGATTCAGGGGTTCCGGAACGGTTGTCGACCTTCAACCCATCCGACTTTCACCGCCACCGCAACCCACACCACACCAAGCCACACGCCACCCAACACCCGCGCCGCCAACCACCCAACCCCGAACAGCATCCCGGCCAACACCGTCAAAAACGTGCGCCGAAACTCAACCTTCCGCGCCCGCTCAGTCACCTCATCCAACCGTTGCGTATCCAACAGTTGATCAAGAGTTGCCATCGGTCCCATCCACCCCCCTTACCTCCACATTGCGAAAAACGGCTGATCCTGCACATAGCCACGCGTCGCCAAACCCCACAACGCACCCGTAGCCGCAATCAACATGTACGCATGCGGCCGCGCCCGGTCCCACAACCACGCCCGATCCTCCGGAGGACGCCGCGCAGCCTTAGCAACCGCCAAATCAAGCTGCTCCTGACCGCAATGGCGCACCGTACGCGGCGAAACAACATCCACCTCATCCGGCACCCGGCCCGCTATCCCGTCATACAGCAAACCCGCACCGGCCACCGCGTCCGGCCCCGACATCCGTAACGTCTCAACGCCGGTCTCCTCAAACCACGGCACCTCCGACGCCGCCGGGGAATCCCGCGGAATCACCCACGCACACGGCTGATGCGCCTGCAACTCGACGACACGGTTACGCAGCCACCCCGTACCCGGCCGCACATCAATAACCTCGATCTGACGCAACCCATCCGGCCGGAACCACGCCGCGGCGATAACCGACCACTCCCGGTCCGGTGACATGTCGATACAAAACGCCGGCCGGCCGTCGCGTTCCTGCGTCGGATCCGCCGCAGCCCGCCAATCAGCCTCAGCGATAACCCGCCAATCCGGTTCCAGCGCAACAACATGCTGACACAGACACTCCGTGCGGAAAATCTGCTCCGGGTCCGTTGCCAAAGCCGACGCCAGCGCCTCTTCGGTGATCAAATACCCCAACGACGGATTAGCCTGTGCCCACAACTTCCGGTCCTGAAGTTGGCACCACTTCACATGCGGACGCCGCGCACACGTACACCGCGTATCGTCCGGCACCGACCACTCAAACAACCCCAACGACGGATCCGCAGCCGGATCCTCCACCGACTCACGCGCCCGCCGCTGAAGATCAATCAGAACTAGCGACTTGTCGTCGCCCGCGTTGGAAAAAGCCCAAACCTGGCTGTTACGCCGCGCGATCGTGGTCTTCGTGACCGCACCCCACGAATCCCAGTTCTGATGCTCACGCAACTCGTCCAAGTTCACGTCATCGCCAGACAAACCACGCCCACCACGCCGCGACGCAGCCGCGATCTTCCACCGCGACCCGTTGATCAGCTTCAGCGCCTTCTTACCGTTCGTCTTATCGACATGGGCGACCTCAGCCCGCAAATCCGGGACACTCTCAACGATCTCGACAGCCTTACTCCACGACTCCTCAGAAATGTCCAGGTTCTGAGCCGTCCCGATGACCATCGGCACCCGCAGCACAAACATCTTCCACAGATTCTTGACCTCAACCAGCGTGGTCTTACCGTTCTGCCGCGCCACCATGATCAAAATCGTGCGGAACCGGAAAAGACCCTCCGGGTTAAGTTCCAACGCGTGAATCAAAAGCCACCGCTGCCACGGAATCAACTCCACGCCGAGAACATCACGAGCAAACTCGACCGCCGAAAACCCCTTCGACGTCTCAGGAGACAGCGCACAACCACACCCACACGGCCCCTTACGGCCACGAACCAACGGCCGCGTATAAATCCTAGGCTTTGTGCTCCCCACCAGCTTCCGCGCGTAACTGAGCAAGGCGACCCCCGATAGGCTTATCCGACTTCATCGCCTGCCTCGACGCGGGAGCACCACCAAGATCCCGCAAAACACCCTGCAACTGCGGCCCCAACCAGCCGACCGTCTTCGTCACATCACACATGGCTTCAAGCTTCTGCAGCCGGTGATACATCCCCTGTTCGCCAGCAAGCTCATGCCGGATAACTGCAAGTTCCCGCGCCCGATCGATCGCCTTTTCGATCTCCTCAGCCTGCCGAAGCGCCAACGCCCGCAACCCGTTGTCGGACGCCCGAAGCCAATCCATCGCGTCGATGGCGGTGCGCACCGCAACGCGAAGATCAGGGGCCCGCTCGGGTTCCGGCTCATCGGGAACGGCAACCAACGTACGCAACGCCAAGATCATCACCTTACTTCTTGAAGTTGAACGCAACCTGTTCCGCGCGGGCCTTGACGATCTGGAGGTTCGGATACCGACCGCAGAGATCGTTAAGAAGTGCCCCGGTTTCATGTGCGTCAAGTGGCCCGAGGCCGTAAAAGACCAAGACCTCGCCGTTGCTAACGGTAAGAATATCGAGGTCGCCTCGGCCGCCGTTCACGCTGCGTAACCTTTCACCCGTGGACCCCTTCCCCAAGATCGTTACAGTTAGTAACTGCCAAATCTGTCCCTTTTACCCCGGGATGGGGGCTTGCGGGGGGAGATTATGGCCTCG
>Ga0114129_10000343_pt1 | contig 54262 bp, 44 predicted proteins | sample RhiMetdeltSRZDD1_FD_80071 | JGI IMG/M metagenome (GOLD analysis project Ga0114129, IMG submission 80071) | Populus rhizosphere microbial communities from Tennessee, USA - Rhizosphere MetaG P. deltoides SRZDD1 (version 2) (version 2) | ecosystem: Host-associated > Plants > Roots > Rhizosphere >...
AACGACCAGCTGGCCCGCATGCTGGGCGAGCCCGAGTTCGGCGTCCTGTTTCACCAGGGTGAGCGGGAATCGATGTACCTCGCCGATATTGCCCGCCGGGTGATCCTGGTCGTGCTGTTCGACAACCGGACGACTCTCGGACTGGTCAAGCTTCGGGTCAAGCCGGCGGTGGGAGAGCTCAATCAGCTGTTTGTCGCCATGTTCGAGCGTGATGGAGCCGGTGCGAGCGGACCTGGCATGGCGACCGAGTTCGTAGGTGAGGCCGAGGATGAGATCGACAAGCTCTTCGGTGCCTGAGGGAGACGCGGCCGCATGTCGATGATCAACTACGCGTCCCGGGAGATCAACTGCAAGTTGGTCTACTACGGGCCCGGGCTGGGCGGGAAGACGACCAACCTCGAGCACGTATACAACAAGGTGGCCCCCGGCTCCCGGGGGAAGATGATTTCTCTGGCGACTGAGACTGAACGGACTCTGTTCTTCGATTTTCTGCCCGTCGATCTCGGGTCGGTCCGCGGATTCAAAGTAAAGTTCCATCTGTACACCGTCCCCGGCCAGGTCTACTACAACGCATCCCGCAAGCTGATCCTCAAGGGTGTGGACGGTGTCGTGTTCGTCGCCGATAGCCAGATCGACCGGATGGACGCGAACATCGAGGCCATGCAGAACCTCTACGAGAACATGGCGCAGTACGGGTACGACATGACCCGTATCCCGTTTGCCGTCCAGTACAACAAACGGGATCTCCCCAACGCGGCCCCGATTCCCGAGCTGCAGGCGGCACTCAACCCGGGATGGCCGGTGAGCGACGCAGGACGTCAGCGCCTGACACCGGACCCGTATCACGAAGGCGAGTACCTGACGTACCAGCAGGACGGTCAGTGGATCGAGCGGGCCCCCTACTTCGAGGCCGTCGCATTGACCGGCGATGGCGTGTTCGACACCTTGCGCGCGATCAGCAAGAGCGTCGTGAAGGCGCTGGGATAGGGGCGACCATGTGGACGCTACCCAACATCATCACGATCGTGCGGATCTGCTTCACACCGGTCATCGCGCTGCTGCCGTTCATTGCCGGCTACTGGCCCAAGCTCATCTGCTTCGTGATTTTCGTGGTGGCCGCAGTAAGCGACGTCTTCGATGGCTATCTCGCCCGCTCCCGTAAGCAAGTCACCGACCTCGGTATCCTCCTCGATCCCATTGCCGACAAACTGCTGCTCTTCTCTACCCTGATCCCCATTTACTGGATCTCGCGCCAGCGGCACGATCTCTACGACATCCCTCTTTGGGGCAGCATCCCGCTTTGGGTTTGCGTGCTGCTGATCGGAAGAGAGTTGGCCATGACCGGTTTTCGGTGGTGGGCCAAGCGCCGCGGCGTGATCATCCCCGCAGGGGGTGCCGGAAAGCTCAAGACGGTCATTCAGAACATCTTCATCGGGGCGACCATTGCGTGGTTCGCATTCCGCGACGCGCGCAAGCCGCTCGGCTGGGAGCACAGCCGTTTCGCCGACTATTGGAACGAGTTCCACGGCAGCTTCGTGGCGGTGACTCTCGCGATCGCGGCCCTGCTCACGGTGTATTCCTTCGCTACCTACATCTACCATCACCGACACCTGTTCTCCGCTCGCGCTCGCTGATACCACTTCCGGCTCGCCTTCGCCCCGCCAGGTAGTGCATCCTTAAAGGCATGAATATCGAGATCGTCACGATTGGTACCGAGCTGCTGCTTGGCTACACGCTCGACAGCAACGGTGCCGAAATCGCCCGGGCCCTGGGCGAGCACGGGGTGCGTGTGGTACGCCGGACCTCGGTGGGCGACCGGGGTCCGGAGATTGGCGACGCGGTCCGTGATGCGCTTGCTCGCACCGGAGCCGTGCTCACCACAGGTGGTCTCGGCCCCACCCGGGACGATGTCAGCAAGAGAGCCGTTGCCGAGCTGCTGGGCGTACCTCTTCGATTCGACGACTCGGTGTGGGATGCGCTGGTTGCGCGATTTGCCAGGCTCGGTCGGGTTCCGGTTGCGTCGAATCGGGTTCAGGCGGAAGTGCCTGAGGGCGCTGTCGTGCTCCCCAATCGTTGGGGCACGGCACCGGGACTGTGGATCGACTCGGACAAGTTGGGGGGGCGCGACGGTGCACGTGGGCTCGTCATCATGCTGCCCGGTGTTCCGCGGGAAATGCGGAATCTGCTGCAGCACGAGGTAATTCCCCGCCTGGTCGAAGCCGATTCCGGCACGGTGGTCCGGTCGCTCACCGTGCGCACCACGGGGATCCCGGAATCAACCTTGGCCGAACGGCTCGGCGAGATCGAGTCTGAAATCGCGCCGCTCACACTGGCCTACCTGCCCGGTGAGGAGGGAGTCGATCTGCGGCTCACAGCCTGGGCGCTCGCTCCGGACGAGGCCGAGCGACGGCTCCGTTCGGCGGGCAACCTGTTGCACGCGCGGGCCGGTGAGCACGTGTACGGCGAAGGCGACACGGATCTGGCAGGTCTCGTGCTTGAGGGGGCGCGCTCGAAGAGCCTCCACATCGCCGCAGCCGAGTCGTGCACCGGTGGGCTCCTGGCGAAGCGTCTGACCGACACGCCGGGTAGCTCGGATGTCTTCCGTGGCGGAGTCGTGGTCTACGACAACGCTCTCAAGACGTCGCTGCTCGACGTTCCGCCGGAACTTATCGAGAGGCACGGTGCCGTGAGCGAAGAGGTAGCTCGCGCCATGGCGGTCGGCGCTCTCGCGCGGCTCGATGCCGACCTCGCAGCCGCGGTCACGGGGATCGCCGGACCCGGCGGTGGAACTCCCGAGAAGCCGGTGGGTACGGTCTGGTTTGCCACGGCCCTCGGCGAAGACGTTGCCGCTGTACGGAGTGTGGTGCCGGGATCGCGTTCCGAGATTCGGGCACGAGCCGCTCAGGCTGCGTTGTATCTCCTGCTTCGGAGACTGCGCTAGTTAGTCTGAGTGATCACCCCCTCAGCGACCGGGCGTCATCGCGGCCAGCGCGAAGCCATTGTTATTTTACTGCGTCCTTTCGAGACGATGAGTGTGCAAGTGACTGAAAACGAGTGGTTTAGCAGCGAAGGTCGGAACCAGGGCGACGCTGGTGGCGAGCCCGCTCCCACTGACACGGCTTCTGCCGATGCTTCGGCGGAGGGCGGGCGCCCCGCGCCCGGTTTTGCCGGAGTCCCCGCCGAGCCGGCGACAGAGGCGGTACGCCGCCTCGAGGACGAGGTGGCGCAGGCGAGGGATCGTCATCTGCGTCTCGCCGCCGAGTTCGACAATTATCGAAAGCGGATTGCCAAGGAACGAGTGGAGCTATCTGATCGGGCACAGGCGGCATTCGTGATCCGTCTGGTCGACGTGCTCGACGATCTCGATCGCATCGTGGACGACGCCCGGAATACCCCCCCGGACGCGCTGCGCGAAGCGTTGGTCCTGGTGGACCGGAAGCTCCGCAAGGAGCTCGAAGCCGCAGGGGTCGAGCGGATCGATCCGGTGGGCCGGGCGTTCGATCCGAGCGAACACGAGGCCGTGTCCACTGTCCCTCCGCCGGAGCCGGATAAGGACCACATGGTGAGCGCAACCTTTCAGACGGGTTACCGCTTCAAGGGTCAGCTGGTGAGGCCGGCGCGCGTTCAGGTCTATTCGACCCAGGGTGCAGGCTGACCGTGGCAGCTAAAGACTTTTATCAGGTCCTCGGGGTCTCTGATACCGCTACGCAGGCCGAGATCAAGAAAGCCTATCGCCGGCTGGCAAAGCAGTACCACCCGGACGCCAATCCGAACAACACGCAGGCTGCAGAGCGTTTCAAGGAAATCTCCGAGGCGCACTCGATTCTGTCTGACGCCGACAAGCGGAAGCACTACGATCAGATGCGGAAGCTGGGGGCGTTCGATGGATTCGCGCGCCGGCCAGCTGGCGCCGGCGCGCGGGGCGGACCAAGTGCCCAGGGAGGGTTCAGCGGCGGGTTCAGCACCGAAGACGTCGACCTCGGAGACTTCAGTGGCTTCGGATTAGGCGACATCTTCTCGTCCATCTTCGGACGAGGTCGGCGCGACGAGCGGGCTGAGAGCCTCGAGACCCTGATCGACGTGCCTTTCCGGGTCGCGACACTGGGAGGAAAGGTCTCGGTCAATCTTCCGGTGACGGAGGCCTGCCCAACCTGCCATGGCAGCGGGGGAGCACCCGGCGCGACGTTCTCGACCTGTCCCGAGTGTCAGGGCCGGGGGACCATCTCGTTCGGCCAGGGTGGGTTCGCGGTCAATCGCCCGTGCCCTCAGTGTCGGGGCCGCGGGAAAATTCCGTCGGAGCCGTGTCCCACCTGTCAGGGCGCCGGCGAAGTGCGTACGCAACGACGGGTCTCGATCACCGTTCCACCGGGCACCGAGTCGGGGGCCAAGGTCCGTCTGACCGGCCAGGGTCTCCCGGGGCGCCCGGGTCAGCCCGCCGGCGATCTGATCGTCACGTTCCAGGTGCAGCCGGACCGCTTCTTCCGGCGCGATGGTCTCGACATCATCTGCGAGGTTCCCATCAACCTGGCCCAGGCAGTGCTCGGCACCCGGCTTCGGGTCCGCACGATCGACGGGAAGAAGGTGATGCTCAAGATCCCGCCCGGCACCCAGCCGGGGCGCCGCTTCCGCGTGAAGGGCATGGGGATCGAGAAAAATGGCCGGCGGGGAGACCAGCTGGTCGAGATCCAGGTGAGCGTGCCGGAGCACCTGTCGGCGGAGCAGGAGGAGTTGATGAAGAAGTTCGCGGAGATGGCGAAGATGGCGTATTAGCTGATAGCTCTTACCTCCCCACCGCCTCCGCCAGGATCCGATGCGTCGCCCGCTCGGTCTCCGGGCCGGACGGGCTGCGTTGCCCGTAGGTCCCATCGGGCTGAAGATCCCACGCCTGCCGATTGTCGCTCCACATGAGCTCGAGCAGCGTTCTGATACTCTGCCGATGCGCGGGATTCTGAATCGGAAGCACGCATTCGATTCGCCGATCCAGATTGCGCGGCATCCAGTCCGCCGACCCGATGTAGACCTCTTCCTGTCCCCCGTTGAGGAAGTAGAACGCGCGCGAATGCTCCAGGAAGCGACCGATGATGCTGATCACGCGGATGTTGTCGCTCACGCCGGGGAGTCCCGGGCGGAGACAGCAGATGCCCCGGACGATCAGGTCGATCGAGACGCCGGCGTGCGAAGCTTCGTAGAGCGCAGCGATGATGTCGGGGTCCACCAGCGCGTTCATCTTGGCGAAGATCCGCGCCGGGCGGCCGGCTTCCTTGTGGCGGATTTCGCGGCGGATCATTTCGATGAACCGCTCCCGCATCCCGCGCGGCGCCACGATCAGCTTCCGGTAGCCGGAGGGTTGGGCAAAGCCAGTAAGCACGTTGAAGAGGTCAGTCAGGTCCGCGCCGAGATCGGGGTCGTCTGACAACAATCCGAAGTCGGTGTAGAGCCGGGCGGTCTTGGGGTTGTAGTTGCCGGTCCCGATGTGCACGTAGCGGCGCATGGTCTCGCCTTCGCGCCGCACCACGAGCATCACTTTTGCGTGGGTCTTGAGGCCGGCCACTCCGTAGCTGACGTGCACGCCTACGTCTTCCAGGCGCTGGGCCCAGATGATGTTGTTCTCCTCATCGAACCGAGCCTGCAGCTCGATCAGGACCGCCACTTGCTTCCCGCGCTCGGCGGCATGGGCCAGCGTGCGGGCGATGCTGGAGTCACCGCCCGTGCGATAGAGCGTCAGCTTGATCGCGAGGACGTCCGGATCGTCCGCCGCGGTCTGAATGAAACGCTCGACTGAGGTCGCGAAGTTGTCGTACGGATGGTGCAGCAGGACGTCGCCTTCCTTTACAACGTCGAACATGCTTCGCGTCCCTGCCAGCCGGGCCTGAGTGCCGGGGTGGAACGGCGGATCCTTGAGCGCCGGGACATCCAGCGAGGCCAGACTGAGCAAATCCACGGTGTCGAGGAGTCCGCTCATCTCGTAAACGTCGTCCGATGCCAGCGGTTGGGCCGGCTGCTCCTGCTCTTCAGTGAACTCGGCCAGCAGGAGCTGCCGGAGTGAGGTCGGCATTTGCGCCTGAACCTCGATCCGGACTACCTCCGCGAACCGCCGGTTCCGCACCTCTTCCTGAATCAGGCTGAGGAGATCTTCTGCTTCGTCACTGTTCTCGATCTGGAGATCCGTATTCCGGGTGATCCGGAACGGATACCAGCCGAGGATTTCGACTCCCGGGAAGAGCGCCTCCAGGTTCGCGCCGATCACCTGCTCGAGCGGCACGAACCGGTTGGTTGCCGTAAGTGGCACCCATCGCGGCAGGATCTTGGGCACCTTCACCCGGGCAAAGCGCTCCTCGCCGTCGGCATCGCGAAGCACGACTGCCAGTGACAGGCTCAGATTCGATATGTAGGGGAAGGGATGGCCGGGATCGACTGCGAGCGGGGTGAGGACGGGAAAGACGTTCGCCTGGAAGTAACGATCGAGATGCGCCCGATCGGTCGGGCTCAGGTCGGTCACCTGCAAGACCAGATGCACACCGTGTTCAGCCAGAGCCGGAATCACGTCGCGCATGAGACAATCCTGATGCAACCGGAACTGCTCACGTACGGTCGAGCAGATCGCCCGGAGCTGATCCTCCGGGGTCATGCCGTCGGCAGTCCGCTCTACGATTCCGGCAGCGAGTTGCTGCTTGAGACCGGCCACCCGGACCTGGAAGAACTCGTCCAGATTGCTGCTGAAGATGCCGAGAAACTTGAGGCGCTCGAGAAGGGGAGTGCGCTGGTCCAACGCTTCGTGGAGGACCCGGCGATTGAACTCGAGCCAGGACAACTCTCGATTCAGATAGAGCGACGGATGCCGAAGATCGAGGACCGGCGGCTCAGCCGCGAGCTGGGGTGGAGGCGATACCTGGGTCATGCCTACCAATGTACCCACCGCGGCCCGCTTGGGGGAATCGCCTGTAACGGCTTCGTAACAGACGGTGGGACAAGGGGTTATGCCGATGTCCCCGATCAGGCCATCCCTCAGCCCTGTGCCGCCCGGCCCACAAAGAGCGTGAGCAGGGTGCTCACCAGGCCGATGACCAGGCCGCCCAGCAGGGCCGCAACGAAGCCGTCTACATGAAACCCGAGATCGAGTCTGGTAGAGAGCCAGGAGGTGATACCCAGCATCGCGGCGTTGATGACGAGGAGGAATAGCCCCAGCGTGACTACGATGAGAGGACAACTAAGCATCGTAAGCACGGGCCGTACGACGGCATTCACTAATCCGAACACCAGCGCGACCAGCAGGAGCTTTCCTATCCCGCCGGTGAAATGCATCCCCGGAATGAGCTGAACCGCGATGAAGAGCGCGGCTGCATTGATGATGAGACGAATCAATAGATGGCGCACAGTAGACGCTCACCGAAGGAAGCTGTCGAACCAGTCGAGGATCGTTCCCCACCAGAGCCTGCGATTCCTTGGCTTGAGAACGAAATGGCCCTCGTCGGGAAAGTACAGGAACTTGGCCGGAACGCCACGGAGCTTGAGCGCGCTGAACGCCTGGTAGCCTTCCGACACATCCACTCGAAAGTCCTGCTGGCCATGCACGATCAGCATGGGAGTGGACCAGTTGGCGATCGAGCTCGTGGGCGACCATTTCTCCATGATCGCTCGCGCGTTGGGCGAGAGCTGCGAGCCCCCGAATTCCCAAATGGGAAACCAGAGCTCCTCGGTCGAGCCGCTCATCGAGACGGGATTGAACACACCGTCATGGGCGGCCAGGGCCCTGAAGCGGGTCGTGTGCCCGGCGATCCAATAGATCATATAGCCGCCGTAGGAGGCGCCTGCAGCTCCCAGTCGCTTGGGATCGATGTAGGATCTGCCTCCTAAGACGGCGTCGAGGCCTTTCATCAGATCGTCATATGCACCATCGCCCCAATTGCGCGAGACCGCATCGGTAAATGCCTGTCCGTATCCGGTGGACCCGTGCGGATTCACCGCCGCGACGACGTACCCACGGGCCGCGAACATGGCGTAGTTCCAACGCTGATGCCACTCGTCGGCCCAGGCGCTCTGCGGGCCGCCGTGGATCAGATAGAGTAGGGGATAGGACTTGGTCGAATCGAACTGAGGCGGCTTGAGTAGCCAGCCAAACACGGAATCGCCACCGGCGCCCACGAATCCGAACGATTCGAGCGGCCTCACGTCCACCTGGGCGAGAGCAGTTCGGTTGAGGGCGGTAAGCGCCCGCTGATCCTTGCCATCCGGATTCATCGCCCAGACCTCTGGCGGCGCGGTGGCGGATTGGTGAAGGAAAGCCAGAAGGCTTCCCTTTCCGGCCACCTGAACCGAGCTGTTCCTGCCCCCGGCGATCATCCGGCTTCGCTTTCCCCCCGGGACATCGATCCTATACAGAACGCCTTGCCCGCGTTCTTCGACTTCCGCCACCACACCGCGCGAATCGGGGAGCCAGGTAAACGCCGAAATGCTCAGCGACCAGTCGGCGGTCAGCGAGCGCCGCCGGCCATTGGCCGGCTCGTAGAGCATGAGCTGTTGCCGATCGGACTCGAACCCCGGTCGTTGGGCCGCGAGGTACGCGATGTACCGATCATTGGACGAGTACGCGGGGCTGTGGTCGTTGGCCGGATTCGTGGTAATCGGCTTGAATCCGTCCCCGTCGAGCGAAATGACAAAGATGTCGTTGTTAGTGCTGGTGGCTACACTCGAGTCCGAGTTGGATGTCACCGCCACCTCTCGCCCGGATGGAGCCAGGGCGAGATCGTGCCCGCCGAGCGCCAGGGTCGGAACGTCTCGATCGATCGGCGTCAGGTCCGTAAGGGTCTGCGTCGCCAGGGAATATCGAAGCACGTGCTGGCGGAGACCGACACGCCACTCGTTCCAGTGGCGATAAAAAAGTGAGGTCCAGATCCGGGCATCAGTCGGATATTCGCCGTTTCGCCGCTCAACTTCGGACTGCGACGGCCACTTGAGGTCGGAGACGAGAAAGAGATCACGCCCGTCGCGAGACCACTGGAAATCACTCACGCTGCTCGACACCGATGTCAGCTTGGTGGGCTCACCCCCGCGGACGGGGATTTCCCAGACCTGGGTGACGCCGTCACGGGTCGAGAGAAAGCCGAGGCGCTGTCCATCCGGACTCCACCGGGGTGCCCGATCGGTTCCGGTGCCGTCGGTGATTTGCCACGCACTGTCTCGATCGGTGCGCGCCAGCCAGATCCTGCCGACATTTCGATTTTCAGTGAGTGACGGGACGGAGACAACGAATGCAACCAGCTTTCCATCAGGGGAAAGCTGCGGATCACTTGCAAGCTTGAGTGCGAGGAAGTCGTCGACTCCGAGCGGATGCCGCGCACCCGTCTGAGGCAGGACGGGATTCGGGTTAAGACCAATGGCGGAGACCAGCAGGGCAAGCGCCCCGCCGATTCTCATGCGATGACCCCGCCGCCCAATACCCGCTCGCCGAGCCCGTACAGCACGCCCGACTGCCCGGGGCTGATCGCACGAACCGGCTGGGCCAAAGCCAGCTCGAGCCCGCCGTCCTCCGACGCGAGTACAGTCGCCCCAACCGCCGCCGCGCGGTAGCGGAGCTGCACGGCACAGGTGTCTCCGGGCGTAAGCGGGTCGGCCAGCCAATTGATCTCGTCCAAGCGGACGTGCGAACCCGCCAGATCCCGGCCGGTACCTACCACGACCTCGCGCGTTTCCGGGCGAATCGCTACGACGAAGCGCGCCTCTGAGGCACCTCCCGGCAGTCCCTTTCGCTGCCCGACGGTGAATCGCGCAAAGCCCGCGTGCTCACCAATTACGTCGCCGCTGGTCGTGACAAATGCGCCCGGCTCGAGCGCCGCAGCGCCGGCCGGCAGGTGCCGCTCCAGCACGGCGACGTAGTCGTTGTCCGGAACGAAGCAGATCTCCACTGATTCTTTCTTGTCTGCCGTGACCAGGCCCAGCCGGCGAGCATAGGCTCGGGTTTCGCTCTTGGTGAGACTGCCCACGGGCGTGAGCATCCGGGCGACCACGCTGCGGTCGATCCCCCAGAGGAAGTAGCTCTGATCCTTCCTGGGATCCCGCCCCCGGAACAACGCGCCGTCCCGCGCAACGACGTAGTGGCCGGTCGCGAGGTAACGACAATCAAGCGCGTCGGCATGAGCCAGGAGATCGCGAAACTTGGTGAACGAATTGCAGCGGACGCAAGGAATCGGCGTCCGTCCCCGACTGTACTCGTCCACGAAATTCCGGATCACGTGGAGGTTGAACCGATCCTCCAGGTTCAGCACGTAGTGCGGGATTCCCAGCGTGTACGCCACGTTCCGCGCATCCTCGATGGAATCCAGCGAGCAGCAAGGCCGGTCCGGGACCGAGTCGCCGTAGCAGAAGAGCTTCATCGTAGCTCCGACCACGTCGTATCCGGACTCGACCAGCAGGGCGGCGGCAACCGAGCTGTCCACGCCGCCCGACATGGCGACCAGCACGCGCTCAGCCATGGCTCGAGATTCCTGCGACCGAGCGCACTCGTGCGACCACGCGCGGGAACTCCCCCACGACTCGCTCGATGTCGGCTTCGGTCGTGGTGCGTCCCAGGCTGAAGCGAACCGCGCTAATGGCGAGGTCCCGAGGAATACCCATCGCGACCAGGACATGGGACGGCTCTACGGCTCCAGTGGTGCAGGCCGATCCGCTGGACGCAGCGATCCCGGCCTGGTCCAGATGGATCAGCAGAGTCTCCGAGTCGGCGCCTGGCACGCAGACGTTCAGAATGTGAGGCACCCGCTCGGCGCTCTCCCCGACTACGAAGAGGTCGGGGACAGCCGCCCTCAGCCGATCGCGAAGCTCATTGCGGAGACCGGCAAGATGACGGGCGTGTTCGGGCTGATCCCGGGCTGCGAGCTCCGCGGCGCAACCGAAGGCCACTGCGCCGGAGATATTCTCGGTGCCGGGACGGATTCCGGCCTGTTGCGATCCGCCCTGGATCAGGGGATGAACCATGTCCCGGCTGCGCACCATGAGCGCGCCGACGCCCTTAGGGCCCCCGACCTTATGGGCAGAGAGGCTAAGGAGATCGCAGGGGATCTCGCTCAGGCGGAGCGGCAGATTGCCGAATGCCTGAACTCCGTCGGTGTGAAACAGGACACCCGCAGCCCGGCAGCGCCGCCCAATCTCGGCAATTGGCTGAATGACTCCCGTCTCGTTGTTCACCCACATAACCGAGACAACAGCAGGGCGCCGAGTCAGGGCCTGGTCGAGATGATCGAGATCGACTACTCCGTTCCGATCGACTGGAATGCTTTCTTCGCTGCCACCGAAATGGGCAACGGCGTGCGCAGCCGCAAGCACTGCCTTGTGCTCGACCGCAGACGCGGCCGCCCGCATCAGCTTGCCGCCGTCGCGCGCCGCAAGCGCCGCGCCCAGGACGGCCAGGTTGTCTGCTTCGGTTCCGCCGGATGTGAAGAACACCTGCCCCGGCTCGGCGCCAATGGCTTGGGCGACTTGCCGGCGTGCTCGATCCAGGCCCGCCCGGGAGGTCCTTCCGGCCTGATGCGCACTCGAGGGATTACCGAAAGCCTGCTCGCCAAGGTATGGGAGCATGGCGTCCCGGGCCTCGGGCCGGACCGGTGTCGTAGCGGCGTGATCGAGGTAGACGAATGGCTGCATGGAGGAAACCTAAGCGGTCAATCGACGGGTCACATGCTCTGGCCTTCCAGCTTCACTACGTCGTCCACCACCATCGTCTCGTAAGTGAAGAACGGCTCGCCGTAGCGGCGCCGGATGAGAGACCCGTAATGTGAGTTCTGAGTTTCGACCAGCGAATACAGGTCCTGGCCGGTCGGGAAGATTTCGCCTGCGCCCTTCACGCCATCGAACTGACTCGAGTAGCAGCGGATTGCGTTCAGCTTCCGCTCGAATTGGGCGGAGATGTCGACCACGAAGGTGGGCTTCACCGGGTCTTCGCGATAGGCCAGGGCGTAGAGGATTTTTACTGGGCGATGCGGCGTTCCTGGCGCCGGATAGCGCGCCAGCCCGGCAAGGTAGCAGGCATCGCGGCCAACTTCGGACGCGATTCGGTGGTCCGGGTGGCGCCCGATAGAAAATGGGAGAATGACCACCCGGGGTGCAAAATGGCGGATGTGCTCGACCAGTACCCGCCGCGCGGCGTCGTCGTTCTGCAGGTGAGCATCGGGAAGTCCTGCGTTGCGTCGCTCCTGGACGCCGAGGACTTTCGCCGCCTCGGCGGCCTCGCGAGCGCGCAGCTCGGCGCTGCCGCGCGTCCCCATCTCCCCCGCCGTCAGATCCAGGATGGCCGTGCGATACCCCGCGTCGCGCGCGCGAAGCAGGGTACCCGCGCAGGTGAGCTCGACGTCGTCACGGTGGGCGGCGATGGCAAGGATATCGACCGGCATGGCGGGGAATGTAGCGTGAGCCCTGGCATCGCGCGGGCCGGGCCGCGCCCTCGAGGCACGAGTGGCTTGGGCGCTCACTGGATCGAGAGCGCCCCAAGCCACTCATGCTCCCGGACCGCGCGCGATGCCCGGGCTCTACGCGAGCCTGGGCCTCCGCCAGCGGCGGATCCCCCACACCACCGTGCCGCCGGCCAGGGTCACCGGCACCAGCACCCCGAGTGAGGCGATGAAAGCAGCGACCAGCTCGACGAAGTTTCGCCAGGCGCGCTCGAAGGCACGTACCAGGACGTTCGACCCCGGGCGCCCGACGACCGGAATCGGCTCGTGGACGGTGATCGAGAGTGAGCTGGTTGCGGCGCGAGTTTGGAGATAGCGCAGCCGCCCCTCGTAGCGCTCGATTTCTTCCCGGACCCGGGCCAGCTCGCGCTCGACCGAGAGCACATCCTGCAAGCGACCGGTACGAGTGGCGAGCAGGTCGATTAGACGGCTCTCGAGCCGCTTGGCATTCGTCACCCGGGCGCTCACGTCCACGAATTCCTCGCCGACGTCCTCCGCGGCCACGGTCACGCCTTCGACCTTACCGATCGGCTCGAGTCCGGCCACCAGATCGTCGAAGCGCGCTGCCGGAACCTTGATTTCCAGAGTGGCCTGACGGTACTGCGCAGGACCGGCCTGGATCGACGTGTTCGCCACGTAGCCACCCAGCCGGCCGGCGAGCCCTCGCACCGTCGTCAGGGCCAGCTCCAGCGAATCGATGCGGATACTCGCGCTTCCAGTGCGGATCACCATTGGGCTCGTCATGGTGGACCATGGCTCGCTCTGGTGAAGGGACTGAGGCAGCTCCGCAGGACTGGCCTCTGGCTCTCCGGCTGCTGCGCTTCCGGTGAGCCCGGCGTTCCTCCGAAATGGTTCGGTCTTGCGCTCTTCGACTGCGTGATTTGCGGCTGGTGTGCTCGGGCGGTCTTTCCCGAGCTTGCTCAACGGGGCCCGTTCGGTTTGGCATGCAAGAGTATTGAGGACCAGCGCGAGCGGGATGGCCAGGCGGTAGCGCACAATTGCCTCCTTGAAGGTCGCAAGGAGATGCGAAATGCTCGGAAACTTGCACGCCGACCGTTAATCCTGTCTTGACAAGAATAGTTGTCGGCAATATTCTGTGATCCGTGATGCCTGCAACTGTCCGCAAGCCGGCCCCGACCACCGATCCTATCCACGTCGTGCGTGGGGCAGGGCAAGCGGCCGCGCTGCTCAATCCCGATCGCGTGCGCATCCTCGAGGCCCTCCGGGATCCGGCCTCGGCCACGGCTCTCTCGACCCGCGTAAGGATGACCCGGCAACGGGTCAACTACCACCTGCGTGAGCTCGAGCGGGCTGGGCTGGTCGAGCTGGTGGAGGAGCGACGGAAGGGCAATTGCACCGAGCGCATTCTCCGCGCTTCCGCCCGCTCGTTCTTGATCAGTCCTGAGGTCCTCGGGGCGGTCGGACCGGCAGCCGGTGCGACGGCTGTCCAGGACCGGTTCTCAACGGCATACCTGATAACGGCAGTGGCTCGCGTGCTGCGTGACGTCGCTCTGCTACGACATCGGGCCGACGAGGCGGGCAAACCGCTCGCAACCCTCGCCTTCGAGACCGACATCACCTTCGCATCCGCGGGTGACCGGGCTGCCTTTGCCGAAGAGCTGAGCGGCACGCTGGCGGCCCTCGCGGCCAAATACCATCGAGATCAGCCGGGCGGGCGGCGATTCCATTTTGTGCTCGGAGGCTATCCGGCCATCACCAAACGAGAGGATCGGTCCAATGCCGAGCAAGACTCTCATGCCTGACCAGACACGTTCGGACGAGCAAGGAACTGTCGGTGGACTGCGAACTCCGATCGAAGACTCGGTCACCCTGGATGTTCCGCCCGAACTGGTGTGGCGTGCGCTCACCGATGCAGAGGAACTAACACGCTGGTTTCCGTTCGCTGCGACCGTGCAACCCGGAGTAGGGGGCAGCGTTGCCCTGTCATGGGGACAAGGGTTCGAAAAGGCGGTGATCGAAGTCTGGGAGCCCGATCGCCGGTTGCGCACGGTAGAGCGCCGCCGCGACTCCGCCGGCCGCGTCGTTGAAATCGCAGTGGACTTTCTGATCCAGAGCGAAGGCGGCAAGACAGTCCTCCGCGTAGTTCATTCCGGCTTTGGTGCGAGCACTGGGTGGAACGAGGAGTATGACGGCACCGTCCGCGGATGGCGCTATGAGCTTCGCGGTCTGCGCCACTACCTGGCCAGCCACGTGGGGACCAACCGGCGAGTCGCTATCGCGGAGACCCCCACGTCGCTGTCGCCGGAAGCGAGCTACGAACGCATCATGGGCCCGAGTGGTCTGGGTGCAACTCCGAAGATCATGGGGCTCAACGAAGGCGATCCCTACCAAATCTCGGGTGCCGCCGGATTCTTCGAGGGAACCGTACTGGTGAATGGACCGCCGTTCGAGTTCTCCGGCACTGTCAGCAACCTGAACGATGCGCTGCTGCGTTATGAGTTGTACGGCGGACGAGCCAAGCTTTGGGTGGCCACCTGGGGGGTTGAGGAGTCGCGCGTCGCACAGGTGGAGGCCGGATTGAGGAAGTGTTTGGAGGCGCTGTGAAAATGCTGCAGCGTTGCCGGCGGCGCTGCTCATTCGTGTCGCAGCGCCTCCACCGGATCCATTCGGGCGGCTCGATTCGCTGGGTACAAACCGAACGTGAGTCCGATTCCGATACTGACGCCGGTGGCGAGGACGGCGCTCCAGAGCGGCGCTTGCGATTCGATTCGAAGGGCCAACTTGAGCAGCTCGCCGGTGCCAAGCCCCATAGCGATCCCGATGATTCCGCCGATGGAGGTGAGTGTGGCCGCTTCGACCAGGAACTGCCACAGAATTTCTCGACGGGTGGCGCCCAGCGCCTTGCGGAGACCGATCTCGCGGGTTCGATCGGTCACCGATACCATCATGATGGCCATGACACCGATGCCACCAACCAGAAGCGCCACACTGGAGAGTGCCACCATCGCAATGAAGAAGTACGAAGTGAAGTTGCTCACCACGGCGAGGATCTGATCCTGGGTGATCAGGTCAAAGGTGTCGGGCATACCCGGGCGCAGGTTGCGCACCCGCCGCAGTGCCGAAATGACTGCGTCTTTGGCGTCGTCGACTGACACCCCAAGCTGTGGCTTGGCCGCGATGAAAAGGGCGTTGGTATTGTCGTATCGGTAATTCTGGCGCGCATATTCGAACGGCATCACGCCCGCAGTCTGCTGGCCTGGCGGCTCAAAGATGTTGCCTGGCCGTTCCCAGATGCCGATCACCCTGAGCGACTTGCCGCCGATTCTCACGAACCGGCCTACGGCATCGATCTGGCCGAATAGCCGTTCCGCAATCTCGTTGTCCAGAACCACCACCGGCTCACCCACCAATTCGGCGCGACTGAAAAAGCGTCCGCGGAGCAACGCTCCACCCTGGATATTCATGAAGCCATCGTCTGCGCCGAACACGGTTACCGTCTGGGTTCGCTCTCCCCCGTATTCCACCCGCTCAAACAGCTGAACCCACATCCCGGCGTACCCGATCTGCGGGATTCGCTGCATGGCATCGGCGTCGGTCGTTTCGAGTACCGGCCTGATGCGGACCTCGTACGGCAGGCGATCGGGATTGAGCGGGGTCTGGGAAAAGAACCGGACGACATAGAACGCCGTTGGCCCGGCGACTTCTATGGCGTTGAATATCTGAGTGCGGATGCCCTGGACCATCGAGGCGATGGCCATAACCGTCGTCACGCCGATGACGACGCCGAGAATCGTGAGCAGCGACCGGAGCTTATTGGCGCGCATCGCGTCGAGCGCAATGACCACGCCCTCTCGAACGTTGGGCAGAACCATGACTATTCGACCCGGAGCGCGCTGATCGGGTCGAGCCGGGCGGCGCGTCCGGCGGGATAGACCCCGAAGATGATCCCGGTGCCGGCGCCAAGGGCCAGGGCCACGCCCACGGACCAGGCCGTGATTCTCGCGGGGAGGGGTGTGAACTGCGCGACGGCCACGGCCAGCGCCCACCCCGCCAGAATGCCGAACAGGCCTCCCAGCGCGGAGAGTATTACCGACTCCACCAGAAACTGACGCCGAATATCCCGCCGCCGCGCGCCCAGGGACTTGCGCAGGCCTATCTCGCGAGTGCGCTCGTTCACGCTCATCAGCATGATGTTCATGATGACGATGCCGCCCACCACGATTCCGATTCCAACGACGGCCGGTATTGCAGTGAACAACACGCGAGTGAGCCCTTTCCAGAACGCCACCAGGGCATCGGCTTTATCGACGGTAAAATCATTGGCCTCGCCGGGACGAAGACGGTGCGCGACCCGCATGGCTTCCTCGGTACGGGCCATGGCGTCTTCGATTGCGTCGGGATTGGCCATCTTGACTGAGACGACTGTCGTCTTTCGCCGCCCGAACATCGATTCGAATGTGCTGAAGGGAATCAGCACAAAGCCGTCGAACGACTGCCCGAGCACCCGACCCTTCTTCGCGATGACACCCTTTACCTCGAGCTCGTAGCCGGCCACCCGGACCTTCTTTCCCACCGCGATGGCGGGATCGTCGAACAGCTCGTGGGCAATGTCCCACCCAAGCACGACGGCGTACCGGCGCTCGTGAACGTCGGGATCCGTGAGCGGAGACCCATAGGCAAAGCGGTAATCCTGGACCAGCTGATAGGGCGGGGTGACGCCGAAGGTGAGCACGTTAGTGACCGTTCGATTGCCATACTCCACGTCGCTGGCCGGCGTGGGCCAGCCGGACTGCAGTGCCACGGCCTGGGCATCCGGCACCGCCCGCTGCACGACTTCCGCGTCCTCCCGCGTGACCAGCGGACGTTTGGCGATGGCTTTGAGCTGCTCGTCATCCATCAGGCCGACGGAAATCGGATTACGGCGCACCTGGAAGGCATTGGTTCCGATCATTGCCCCGGTGAGGTTCTCCTTCACATAGGCGTTCATCCCCTGGATGATCGCGACAACCACGACCAGGAACCCTACCGAGACGATGATGCCAAGCAGAGTGAAGAAGGAACGGAGCTTGGAGCCGAGAATAGACCCGATTGCGAGGCGCAGGGCTTCGGAGAGAGGCATGAATAGAAGCGTAACGGTAAACGGTAAACGGTGAACAGGGGCTCGCGTGCGTCGGAGCCCCGTTCACCGTTCACTGTTCACGCTTTTTCTTACTCGTATCTCAGCGCTTCGACCGGATCCAGTCTGGACGCCTTGCTGGCAGGATAGATCCCGAACAACACACCGGTGAGAATGGAGGCCACAAGCGCGGCCACCACCGAGGCTACTGGCACCGTCGCCGGCACGGGGCTGAAGGAGCGTACCGCCCACGCAGCCAACGACCCGAGCGCCATTCCAATGAGGCACCCGACCAGGGTCAGGGTCGCTGCTTCAACCAGAAATTGAAACATGATCTCGCCCCGGGTGGCGCCCAGAGCCTTCCGGACGCCGATCTCGCGGGTCCGTTCGGTAACGGAGATCATCATGATCGCGACGACGCCAACGCCGCCGACCATGAGGCCCACGCTCGAAAGGGCGATCATGGCAATGAAGAACCCGGCGGTGATACTGTTGAACGTGTCCAGCAGTTTATTCTGGGTCACGACCGCGAAGTTGTTGTCCTCGCCGGGTCGCAGGCCGCGCACGCTTCGCAGGGCCGCCACGACTTCGTCCTGAGCCTCCTGCAACGTGGCCGAGTCGGTGGGAACGACCGCAAAGTCCATAAAACCCTTTTCGTACTCGGCGACTCTCACGAACGTGGTATGAGGAATCGCGAGTCTCGGCTTGTCGGCATTGGAGAAGAGAGACGCGGCCTCTGCGTGCATGCCGACGACCGTGAAGGGCTCGCCGAAGATCTTGACCTCTTTCCCGATGGGATCGACGCCGGGCATGAGAGCCTTTGCCAGATGGTCGTTGATGACCACGACCCGCGCGTTCGCGGCATACTCCGCTTCGGTGAAGTTGCGGCCCTCGAGGATGTCGCCCCCATTCACCTGGATCCAGTGCGGTCCCATGCCGGCCATGGAGACACCCTTCAGGTTTGCGTCCCCCCAGCTGACCGGTCCCTGGGCGTGCTCGTCGACGTTCACATCGCGGATGGCCGGCAGCTGCCGCAGCATGTCCGCCTCCTCCACGGTGAGCCACGGATTGCGGCGCCAGGGCTGAGTTTCCTCCGAGCCATCGGAAACGGTTATGCCGCCCTGGAAAAACCGGAACACGAAAAAGGTCTTCGGGCCGGCGGCCTCGAGAATCTGGCTGATGCTGCGATTGATCCCGGTGATGGCCGCTCCCATGGCGATGACCACGGTGACACCGATCGCCACGCCGAGAATGGTGAGGGCGGCCCGCACTTTGTTGGCGCGGATCGAGTCCAGGGCGATGCCCACGCCTTCCATCAGTCGAGAAAGGGTGGAAGCGGAGCGTTGCGGTGTCATTCGGCCCTCAAGGCAACGATAGGATCGAGCCGGGAGGCTCGGCTCGCCGGATAGACGCCCGCCGCCACTCCAACGGCGACGCCCAGGAACACGGCGAGTCCGATCGACCAGGGCGCCACGGCCGCGGGTAGTGGTGTGAGCGCCCTGACCACGAAGGCCAGCACCAGACCGGTTCCGATGCCGAGGACGGCCCCCGCAGACGAGAGCGTGGCCGCTTCGACGACGAACTGGGCCAGGATGTCGCGCCGGCGGGCACCCAAGGCTTTACGAATTCCGATCTCGCGGGTACGCTCGCTCACGGCCATCAGCATGATGTTCATGATCACGATGCCGCCGACCACGAGCGAGATGGCGACCAGACCAGGCAAGGCCAGAAACAGGATTCGGGAAATCTTGGCCCAGGTTCCCAAGGCGCCTTCAGCGGTCTCGATATAGAAGTTGTTGGCTTGGTCAGGTTCGAGCTTCCGGGCGATCCGCATGTACTGCTCGGTCTCGCCTACCGCCGCGAGCATTTCAGTAGGTCCGGCGCTCTTGGCCCAGAGTTCGTGCACCACGTTTTCTGCGCAGAGCTCCCGTCGCGCCGGGGCGAGAAAGGGCACGATTCCGAAACGATCCAGAGAAAGCCCGAAGAGCGTGCCCTGCTTCTCGACCACGCCCACGACCCGGTACGGCAAGCCGGCAATGGTGAGTTCCTTGTCGATCGGGTCGACGCCGGGGAAAAACTTCTCCCGGACCAGGTCACCAATCACAATGACCGCCAGGCCCGAGCGAGCCTCCTGCGGAGTGAAGGTGCGGCCCTCAGCGATTCGGTAGTTCTTGATCCGGAAGTATTCCTCGTCGGCTGCGCGAACTTCGATCTGCCCGCGCAGGGTTCCCTGGTTCACCCACAGGTCTTCGAAGCAGGTGCGCGCGTAAATGGTGGGCGTATGGACCCGCTCCCGCAGAAATGCGGCCTCCTGGTAGTTCACGCGGGGGCGGCGGAGATATTCCCGCCAGGTATCCTCGGGAACGTTCCCGACGTCGTAGTTGGGAAAGCGCCGGACCTCGAACGTATTCACCCCGATCAGCCCGTTGGCAAAGCGGTCCTGCATGTAGTGATTCATCCCCTGCACGATCGATACGACCGCAATCAGGAAGGTGACGCCGATCAACACCCCGATCAGGGAGAAGAAGCTCTTGAGCTTCTGCACCCGGATGGTCCGTAGCGCCAGCCGCACCGCCTCAAAGATCGGCATTACCGTCCCGTCATGCGGCGCGGTCCCGGGTCGGCCGGTCGCTCTCGATTCGGCCGTCACGCAGGGTGATCACGCGGGCCGCGTTGGCCGCAATGTCGGCCTCATGAGTGACCATCACCACGGTCTGGCCGGCGGCGTGAAGATCGCCGAACACCCGCATGATCTCTTCGCTGGTGGCGCTATCCAGGTTTCCGGTGGGCTCATCGGCCAGCAGAATGGAAGGTTGATTCACCAGGGCGCGAGCGATCGCCACCCGTTGCCGTTGTCCGCCCGACAGCTCGTTGGGACGATGGTCTTTCCGATTGGAGAGGCCGACCTGATCGAGCGCGTGCCGTGCGCGCTCTCGTCGCTCGCCGGCGGACAGGCCGGCATACACGAGCGGCAGCTCGACGTTGTGCAGTGCGGTTGCACGGGGCAGGAGATTGAAAGTCTGAAAGACGAAGCCAATCTCCCGATTGCGAACCCGCGCGAGAGCGTTGTCGCTCAGGCGAGAGACTTCCTCACCATTCAGCCAGTACTCGCCGGAGCTTGGAGTGTCGAGGCAGCCGAGCAGGTTCATCATGGTGGACTTGCCGGAGCCCGACGGTCCCATGATCGCCACGTATTCGTTCCGGGCGACGTCGAGGCTTACGCCCCGCAGCGCGTGGACCAGCTCTCCGCCCATGTCGTAGAGCCGGGTAAGGTTGCGAATCTTGATGATCGCGTCGCTCATAACGTCTTGGTCTCGCCTTTCTTCGGCTCCGGTGCCTGCTTCACCCGATCACCGTCCTTGAGGTCGCGAATGGCCTGATACGTCCCGCCGACGATCGTCTCCCCATCGCGGATACCGCTCACGACCTCGAAGTACTCATCTCCGGCAATGCCGATCTTGACCGGCCGGAAGGTGGCGATTCCATCACGTACGACGAAAACGCCTTCGGTCTCTTTCTTCCGGAATTTCTTGGCGGCCCGAATCGTATCCTGCGGAGAGGTGACCTCGTTGGGCAGTTTCTCGTGCTCCCGCACGGTGAGCGCGATAATAGGCACCGATAGAACGTTCTTCCGCATGTCGGTCACGATGCGCGCTGTGCAACTCAGGTCCGGGCGGATGTCCTTGGGCGGATTGGTCAGCGTGATCTCGACATCGAAGTCGACCGCACGATCGTTGGTCCCGGTATTGGCTCCTGCGGTCGTCTGGGTGAGCTTGGCGGCGTTGCTGATCTTGGTGACCCGACCGAGGAAAGTCGTGTCGGGATAGGCATCGATGCTCACGTCCACCGAATCGCCCATGTGCAGCCGGACCACGTCGGTCTCGTCCACCTGCACCTTGGCCAGAATGGTAGAGAGGTCGGCGATGGTCATGAGTAATGCCGTCTCCTTCGAGAACGTATTGGGCACCGCGACCTCACCCTCGTGGACCGGCAGGCGCACCACCCGACCCGATATGGGAGAGAAGAGGCGAGTACGGGTCAGATTATCTCGCGCCTCCTTGAGGCTGGCCCGGGCCTGCTCGACCTGAGCCACGTTGGCGGTGTAGGTGGACACTGCAACGTCATAAGCCTGTTGAGCCTGCTCCACGGCCTCCTCGGCGATCAGCTCCGGCGCGGTGCGGCGGATCTCGATGGCCCGATCGAGTTGGCGCTTCGTCTGATCTCTGTTGGTGCGGGCCTGCACGACGGCTGCTTCGTTGGCGGCGAGCAGGGCCTCACCACGGTTCACGGCACCCTGGAACTGGACCGGATCGATCTGCACCAGAAACTGCCCCTTTCGAACCGTGTCGCCCTCTTTCACGGCGATCTGCAGGATCCGGCCGGTGATGTCGGCACTGATGTCTACCGTTTTCTCCGCATCGATCTTCCCGCTGGCCGTGACCGCTGCCACCAGGTCCCGATGCGCCACGGAATCCATACGGACCTCGACCGCTTTGTGTTTTTTCTTGGCGACGGCGGCGCCGATCCCTCCGCCCGCGACTAGGAGGACCGTGCCGATGATGAGACCGATCTTCACTCCACGAGACATGCTCGTTCCTCGCTAACGAAGGGGACGGCCGACCGCGGCCTCGAGCGCGGTGATGGCGCGGTGATAAGCGTAGACCGCCGAGATGTAATCGCCTTCGGCCTTCTGGACGGCGTTCTGCGCGTCCGATACCTCGAGTGCGGAGCCGAGGCCAACCCGGTAGCGGTCCTGGGCTAGGCGCAGCTGCTCCCGGGCAGCGTCCCGACCCGTGGCCTGAGCGCCGATCGCCTGATAGGTAGCTCCAAGCGCGAGATAGCGGCTCTCGACGTTGGCACGAATCAGGAGGGCCTGGGCTCGCACGTTCTCGTCCGCGTCCTTTTGCTGGGCCCGGGCCTCGGCCAGTTGCAGGTGGCGGCTGAATCCGGTGAAGATCGGGAGCGAAATCGTGAGCGCGGCCTGAAATGGCTGGCCGGTGAAGCTGAATGGAAAGACGTTATTTCCATTGTGGACCTGCTGCGTTGTAGTCGCGTTCAGCATCGTGCCCGTAGGATCCAGCCCATTCGGGCCGAAACAGTCAGGCACCATGCCGCCCAGGTTGAGCCCTGCACGAACCTGGTTGTCAAAGGTGCATTGAGCCGCCGCCTGCTGCCCCGTCGCCAGCTGCTGCTGAAGCAACAGGTTCTCATTGGTGAACTGCTGGGTAAAGCCGGACCACCCGGCTTGCGCGGTGAGCCGGGGGAAGAAATCTGACCGTACGGCCCGAACATTCGCGCGGGCGGCCGTCTCGCGTTCCCTGAGCGCCTTGAGAGACGGGTTCTGTTCCTCCGCCAGCTTCAGCAACTCGTCGCGACTATAGGAGGGCGCCACGACGGGGAAGGAGTCGGTGAGCTCGATCTGCTGAATCGGGACGGGTGGTGCGACCCCCATCCGCCGGAACAACTCAAGCTTGGCATCGTTCTCGGCCTGATATGCTTGCAGCAGGGCTACTTCGGAGCTGACCTGCGTCGCTTCGGCCTGCTTCACATCGAGCAGCGTCGCTTGACCCACCTGATTCCGGGCTCTCGCGAGGCGGAGAAACTCGTTGTTCCGCTTGACCTGTTCGCGGGCGACCTCGGTCTGGGCGACCGCTGCCAGGGCGTTGAGGTACTGGGTCGTGATGTCGGCCTTGAGGCCTACGCCCGCATCCTCGATGTCCTCGTCGGTGGCTCGTTGCAGAGCCTTCTGTTGGCTGGGCCCGGCCAGGACTCGGCCATCGAAACGCCATGCCAGACCGATCTGATAGTTCGAGCTTACGAACGGGCTGGTCGGCCCGAAGAACGCACCGAATTGGGACTGCCCGGAGCCGGTGTATCCGAGTCCGCCCGATGCGCTAACGGTGGGCAGGAACGTGGCATACGCGTTCCGAACCCCCCACCTCGCCGGGTCGGCATTGTTGACCACCTGGAGGTATGCCGGACTCTTGGCTCGCCCCTGGCCAAGGGCATCGGCCAGGCTCAAGCCTGCGGTCGGCCGGGGTCGTACGGCGAAGGTGTCCTGGGGTTGTTGGGCGGTCGCGGTCGGGGCGGCGGCGACCAGGAAGGGCACAACAAGCCAACGGCGCATGTCGGTGTCCTTTACGTGGTAAGCGAGAACGGCCCACCTACGGCGGGATGTGACGATAAGTTTCAGGTTGCGACAAAGGCTGGCAGGGCCGACGGGCTCACTTCTTTGCCGGGGGTGCCGTCGGTGACACCACAATGCCGCTCCCTGATAGCTCCAGTCGCTGCAGCCGGCCTTGAGCGTCCACGGTCAGCGTGCCGCTCACCTCGCCGGTCATCTGCACCTGGACCGTGCCATTCGACCCCGCGTCTCGACGCGCGACCAGGGTCGCTCTCCGGCCGGTCCGCGGGTAGATCGCCGTGAGCCTGGCTCCTGAAGGAGTCGCGGCATCGACCAGCTGGAGGTAAAGCGAGTACATGTTCTCGTCCAACAATACGAGGTCCTTCCCCCCCGGCAGCTCGCGTCCCGCCTCCGATCCTTTGGTCACCGAGCGAACGATCAGTCGTGCGCCGGATCCTGCCGCCAAAATGACGACGTTACCCTCCGGCGCCTGCACGTCGAGTTCGAACTTGGCGATGCCTGCCGTCGGCGAACGTTCCAGGGTCAGGGCGATCTGTAGCTTGGGCGACGTTGTCGGGTATCGCGCGTACCCCTTGATGACGGTAGCGCTCTGGCCGGAGCCGCGCTGAATGGAGTACTCCTCGCGGCCGATCTCTTTCCCTCCCTGCTCGATGGTCAGGGCGTTCTCGTACGCCTGCTGAGCCGACAGGGCTGAGGCCCACATCAGCAGCCAGGGAGCGACCCACGCACGCATGAACGTCGACGCTCCGATCACGGGTTGAAGAGCCGTTGGGTAAGGCGATCGAGAATGAATTTATACAGGCCTTCGCCCTTCGTCGCCGACGCGAGTGACGCCGTGGTGAGCAGCTCGACCGTTACCAGCTCGGGGGCGATATAGAGGAGCAGGGAGGTATCGAGTTCTCCGCCATGGGCCAGCGGCTCGGGAGAGGAAAGGAGCGAGCCGAAATCGAGACCGAAAACGTCGAGGAGTACTACCGACGCCGTACCGGTTCGGATCGTGCTCAATGCCTCCAGGTGTGCGTCGTTCGCCTGGGCCGTCAGAATCACGAACTCGCGGACGCCTGCCCCCTCCTCCCAGGCTTCTATAAGTTCGTTCATGACCCGATGTAGCGTCTTGCGCCGCAGGGCCGCACCGCCGGGCAGGGCATGGGTTGGCGGCTGGACTCCGTACTCGACGGCGGGTGCCCGCGGGATCCCGGACGCGCTCGAGAGGTCATCTGCCAGACGCTCGACGATCATGGTGTCGCACCCGAGCGGAAGGTGCGGACCGTGCTGCTCGGTCGTTCCTACCGGCACGATCAGCGTGGATCTGGCCTGGAGCCGATCCCGTACCGCTACCGGAGTCATCTCCTTCAATCGCCAGGGCTGGGAGTCGTGAGGCATCTGGCTCGCTCGTGGGCGGTGCTGGTGCTCCTGGTTGGCGCTATGGCCGTCGAGTGGCTGCGGCGTCCATCCTTGGGCTGGGTGGCCGCTGCGTGTGTGCTGGCTGCTGTGGCCGCGCGCGCTTTGAGCCCCTGGTCCAATTGGCGGCGGCTCGCGCTCATGGTCGCCTTGACTGCGCTGCCGCTTGCCTTGGTGGTCGGCCACTGGCAGCTGCGCACGGTCGAAACCGATTGGGATGCCAAGCGTGCCGCCACGGTCGAGTCGGCATCAGCCGATTTGAAGAAGAGCCTCAAGCGGGCCTATCGAACGGTTCAGGAGGTCGCCGAGGCCGCCATTCAGGCGGCGGACGCCGATCGCGAAACGGCATTCCGGCGGCTGGATCGGGCACTGCCCATCTGGGGCCCGGAAGTCGGCATTGCTGTGCTCGATCCTACCACGGACGTCCCCTGGGCGTGGGCCGGCCACCACCGCCTTGCTCCAACGGCGAACGGCGATTCGATCGCGGTGCGGACCACCGGATATTACGTAGTGCTCGAGGCCCGGCGCCACTCGCGTGGCGGCCGGGTCGTGGTGGCGTCGGAGCTGGTGTGGGCCCACGCGTCGGTTCCGGAGCGCGATAGAAGTCTGGCCGAGATTCTTCGGCGCCGAACCGATGTGTCTCTCGCGTTCTATCCGCCGGGAGTCGCGCCCAACAACCGTGACGTGTTCGACTACTCGGAGCCGACCACGCGCGGGCGACGACTGCTGTTCAGCGTGCTTCCCGTGCCGCCGGAGCAAGGCGTCGCCCGGGAACTCGTGTTCGAGCGCGCCAGTCGGATGGTCGTGTGGCTGGTGCTGCTTACCATGGTCCTGGCCTTTTTCCTGGCCCCGCGTCCACTCGAGCGATATCTCATCCTCGCGTTCGGCATCTGGCTGTCCGCCCGCGCGCCGATCGGCGCGGCACTCGGGGCGCGGGCGTTGTTCTCTCCGGCGACCTTCTTCCGCCCACTCCTCGGTCCGCTCTCGAGCTCCGCGGGTGTTCTCGCGCTGACCGGCTTCCTTGTCACACTGGCCGGCGTGTGGCTCTGGCGACGACGAGCGGAGCGCCGCTGGCCGGGCCTCGCAGCAGGGGCAGCTCTCCTGGTGGCCTCGCCATCGCTCGTCATTGCGCTCGCACGCGGTATCACGCCGCCTGCGCGCGGAGCGGCCCCCGGGCTCTGGTTGAGCTGGGAGCTGACGCTCTTGTTCGCGGCGTCGGCGCCGATCGTGCTTGCGAGCGGGCTCTTCCGAGGTCCGACGCAGACCACGTCCCGCTGGCGGATTCGCGCCGGAGTCGCCTTCGCGCTGCTCGTGTCGATGGTAGGAGTGTTCGGCTGGAGCCCAGAGGGCTGGCCTGACTGGTACCCGTTCCTCTGGGTGCCCGCCTTACTGCTGGTTGCGCTCCCGGCCCCGCGCTCGGCGACGATTCTCGGAATCGGACTCGTAGCCGGAAGTTCTGCCGCGCTCGCGACCTGGGGAGCCGAGCTCGCCGGGCGAATGCAGGTGGCTCAGCGCGACGTCGCCCGGCTGGGCGAGGAGCCTGATCCACTCGCTGTTCCTCTCCTGGAAGGCTTCGCCGATGTGATTCGAAAAGGCCCCGCGCCGAGCACCGCGTCGGAGATGTACGCGCTGTGGGGCGAATCGCAGCTCGGCGACCAGGCCTATCCCGCCCATCTCGGGCTTTGGACCCGGGACGGCAATCTGAAGGAGGAGCTCCCGCTCGACTCGCTCGACCTGCCGCTGCCGCTGCTGTCTTCGATGGTCCGCGGACTTCCCGCCAGTCAGTTTGAACGGGTGATTGCGCTGCGGCGAACCCCCGGCGTCCACTACGTGCTGCTGGTGCGCACCGGGGCTTCCGCCGTGATGACCGTGGGGGTCGGCCCTCGGTCGCGTCTGGTTCCTCCAGGTCGCCTGGGGCGCTTGTTGGACCCCGAGCGACGAGCCGCGACGCCCTACCGGCTCGCGCTCTCCCCACCAGGACCGGCGCCTGCCGCCGACGACTCGCTCCGCTGGCGACGGGAGGGATGGGCGCTCCGGGCGGAGCGCGAGCTGGCGTTGCCGGCGGCACCGAGAGAGATCCGGGCCGAAATAGACCTGCGTGGTCCGCTCCCGATTTTCGTGCGCGGGGTCCTGGTCGTGCTGTTCGACACTGGCGTTCTCGCGCTGGTCTGGCTGCTGGCCGAATACGTGGCCGGCGTGCCGCCGCCGCCGCCGCGCTGGCGAAGCCTGGCGCAATCGTTCCGGTTCCGGCTCGCGGTAACGATGGCGGCCTTCTTCATCCTTCCGGCCGTCGGCTTTTCGATCTGGGGCTTCGTGCGACTTGCGGCGGAGGCGGACCGAAGTCGTGATCTCCTCATCACCCAGACGCTGCGGGATGCGCAGCTGGGAGCGCCAGGTCTCGAGCGCGCACGCGGTCCGCTGGTAGAGGACCAGCTGCGGGACTTGAGCCGGCGGATCGATGCCGACCTGGCGCTCTACCGGGGTGGAGCCCTGGTCGCCAGCAGCGCGCCGGTGCTTCAGGACCTCGGCGCCGTGGGCCAATTCATGGACCCGTGGGCCTTCCGGAGCTTGGCACTGCGAGGACAGCTGGAGCTGACTCGTGATGGCCCGATGCCCGAGCTGGGCGAACGGGTCGGGTTCCGTGTCCTTCAGCCAGGAACCCCGGCAACGCTGGGGGTGCTGGCCACGCCGCAGGTGGCCGACGACTCCAGTCTGGGTGCCCGGCAGCTTGATCTGGCGCTGGTCCTCCTCCTCGCAACCATCATCGGCGTGGTTGCCGCGCTGGCCGGCGCCCGACGGGCAGCGCTCGCACTGTCACGGCCCGTGTCGGAGCTCCGGCGCTCCGCTATCGCGCTGGGCAAGGGGCAGACGCTGCCGTCGCACTCGGCTAAGCCGCCGCTCGAGTTCGAGCCGGTGTTCGGCGCGTTCGAGCGAATGGCTGCCGACATTCGTTCGAGCCAGAGCGCCCTGGAAGAGGCACGGCGCCGCACGGCCGCCGTGCTCGCAACCGTGGCGACCGGGGTCGTTGGTCTCGATCAGGGCGGCCACGTGATAATCGCGAACCGGCAGGCAGTCGACCTGCTCGGCCTTCCCCTCGCGGAGGGCGATCTTTTGCTGGACTACCTGGGCGACGAGTGGACCGCCTTGGCAGAAGCGGTGCGGCGGTTCCTGCTCTCGGGGGGAGAAGCCGAATCCAGCGCTGAATTGACGGTGGGCGGCCGCCGGCTGACTCTCCAGCTCGCATCACTGGGCCCCGACCTCCGGGGCGCAGTGCTCGCCCTCAACGACGTGACCAATCTATCCCGCGCCGAGCGGGTTCTCGCCTGGGGTGAGATGGCCCGCCAGGTGGCGCATGAGATCAAGAATCCGCTCACTCCGATGAGGCTCGGCGTGCAACACCTTCGGCGCGTCTGGCGTGACCGTCGAGATGAATTTGGCGGCGCCCTGGAGGAGACCGCTGGGAGGATTCTGGCGGAGATCGATCGGCTCGACACCATCGCCCGAGCCTTCAGCCGCTTTGCAGCGCCGGCACTGGCTCAGGACCCGCTTGAACCTGTGGACCTCGCCGCGGTCGCGTCCGAGGTCGTGCATCTGTATCAACTGGCGGGAGAAGCGGCCGGCGCGACGGTTCGACTCGATGTGATCGAGCACGCCTGGGGCGACTCGAGGCGGGACGAGCTCAAGGAAGTCCTGGTCAATCTCCTGGAGAACGCCCGTAATGCCGGGGCGCGCTCGATCGTCGTCACCGTGAGCGTTACCTGCATCCAGGTGCGGGACGATGGATCGGGCATTCCCGTGCACCTGCTTCCCCGGATTTTCGAGCCAAGATTCTCGACCACGACCAGCGGGTCGGGCCTGGGCCTGGCGATTGTGCGGCGATTGGTTGAAAGCTGGGGTGGCTCGGTCGAGGTCGACAGCGAGGTGGGGCAGGGAACTTCGGCGACGATACGATTCGCGACCGGAGTCGCGCCTACGGCCGCGGCAGGGGGAAACTAGTCGGCGGTAGACTCGGCCAGACGGATCAGATCACCCTCGGAAGCCGAGTGCTGGATCATCTCCAGGGCTGTCTGCATCTGACGGTCGTCGAGGAGCCGGCGCCGGCTCGCCGCGGCATCCCCGAACACCTCGCGGGCGATGTCGTAGCCCAGCTGCCGGTCGACGTAGGCCGCCCCACCGGCAAACAGCTTGTCGCCAATGTGCAGTTGCCGATCCTCCAGCAACGCGCGCACCCGCTCGCGCATCGCTGGCGTTACCACGAAGTCTTCGGACGTAATCTCGCCCTGCTGCTTGATCGCAGTGGCACAGTCGGACAGAGCTCCACGGAAGGCGGCGTAACCGCTGCCCAGCGAATCCAGGAATGCCCGTTCATCAGGGGTGAAGCTGTCGCGCCGGATGATGCGATCGGGCTGGATGCCCTTGCCATCAGCCAGCAGGCGGCCGCTGTCGGTGCGGTAGCGAGTGCCATGCGTGAGAGCGGACTGCCGAGCATCGGCCAGAACGCTGTCCGCCCGGGTCCGCGGCCGGTTGATGCTTCGACCACTGGGGGTGTACCAGCGCGCCGTGGTGAGCTTGACGGCCATGTCGCTGCCCAGCGGGTAGGTCGTTTGCAGCACGCCCTTCCCGTACGTGGGCAGTCCGATGATCGCGGCCCGGTCGTGGTCCTGCAGCGCTCCCGCGATCAGCTCGGCGGAGCTGGCAGTGCCATCGTTTACCAGGACCACTAATCCCATGTTGGGCCACTTCTCGCCTGACGCCGCCACGTACACCCGCGAGTGCTCCGGGGTGCGGCCCTTCGTGATCACTATGGTGTCGCCCTTGGGCAGGAACAGCTCGGCCACCTGAACACCCTGCTTGATCAGGCCTCCGGGGTCGTTGCGAAGATCGAGCACCAGGGTCCGCATTCCGCGCTTCCGCAGCCCCCACACGGCGCTCTGTAGCTCATCGGACGAGCCTTCGCTCAGCGAATGGAGGGCAACGTATCCCGTGGTGGTGTTGAGCATGACCCCAGGAGAGGTGGCCGGGATGTGCACCCGTTTGGGCTCGGTCGCCGACGCAGCGGGGGTGTCCAGCTCGCCGGTGCCTGACATCTGCCGGCTGAACTGCCGGTAGCCGTCTCCGACCAGAAGCTCGGCGTACGGGTCCTTCAGCTGGGCGACAAGATTTCGAGCAGTGTTTTGAAACAGTTCGTTCTGATCGGCGGATTCGAGCGAGTGCTCGTGGATGACCGAGAGGACTGTTCCGAGCACGCGAGCCTGCTCGTACAATCGTTCCTCCTCGGTGGGCTCGCGGTGAAGGAACCAGCCGCCCGTGAGGAAGGAGATGACTGCGACGAGACCCAGCATGGCTAAGCGTTTCATGGAAGCCTTGCCGCGAATTGCCAGCTAGTCCTGCCGGTTGCAGACGATGGGCGCCCCTAACACAGCGTCACGGCGCCGCTTGCGTGGTTGTCCATCCGCCGTAGTGCAAATCAGGGGCCGTGTTTGCCACCGCTCGGCGCCCCCCGATCATCGCGCGTTGGAGCACCGAAATGCGTGCGCGGAATGCGGCCCGTCGTCGCTGATCGGCTACTCTCGGACGATCGCCGCGCCGGGTACCGATGCTCGCACGTGTTCGCTCCGCAGCCGTTCTCGGCGTCGACGCCTATCCCGTCGATGTCGAGGTTGACCTTTCAAACGGCCTGCCGTCGCTGGCGACGGTGGGGTTGCCGCAGAGCGCGGTGAAGGAAGGCCGGGAGCGAGTTCACGCCGCGATTGCGAACGCCGGCTTCGAGTTTCCCCTCAAGCGAATCACAGTGAACCTGGCTCCGGCCGACCGGCCAAAGGCCGGCTCGGGATTCGACCTCGCGATTGCACTGGGAATCCTGGTGGCGAGCGGGCAGGTACCGGCCGAGCGGCTGGTCGATCTCCTGGTGCTGGCTGAAATCGGCCTCGAGGGAGACCTGCGGCCCATCCGCGGTGCGTTGCCCGTCGCACTCTGTGCCAAGGCAATGGGAGTGCCGGGACTGCTCCTTCCTGCGGCCAACGCACCAGAAGGAGCCCTCGTCGAGGGACTCGCGGTACGTGGCGCGACCTCCCTGGCGGAGGTCTGCGCCTTCCTGAGCGGGCGAGGGGAGCTTCCACCGGTGCGCTCCAATGGCGCGCATGTACTCCAGACAGGCGGCGATGGTGCGGCGGACTTCTCAGAAGTGCGCAGCCAGGCGACGGCCAAGCGTGCGCTCGAAATTGCGGCGGCCGGCGGCCACAACGTGCTCATGATTGGCCCTCCAGGGGCCGGCAAGACAATGCTCGCCCGCCGACTGCCCTCCATCCTGCCAACGATGAGCCTGGAAGAGGCGCTGGAGGCCACGAAGATCCACAGTGTGGCCGGAACGTTGCCTCCGGGTAAAGCGTTGATCGAAGCCCGGCCGTTCCGGGCGCCGCATCATTCCGTGAGTGATGCCGGCATGATCGGTGGCGGCAGCTGGCCCAGGCCCGGCGAAGTGAGTCTAAGCCATGGGGGCGTGCTCTTCCTCGACGAGGTTCCCGAATTCAGGCGCAACGTGCTCGAATCGTTACGGCAGCCTCTCGAGGACGGCGTGGTAACGCTGAGCAGGGCGGCGATGACCTTGTCGTTTCCCGCGCGCTTCATGCTGGTCGGCGCGATGAATCCTTGCCCGTGCGGCCATCTCGGCGATCCGGTCCGAACGTGCCGGTGCGAGCCAATCCTGGTGGATCGCTACCGGGCACGTATTTCGGGACCGCTGCTCGATCGCATCGACATCCATTTGACTGTGCCGCCGGTTCCTGTAGGCGACTTGTCGGCCGGCGGTCCGGCCGTCGAATCGAGCGCCGCCATACGAGCGCGCGTCGAATCAGCCCGGCGGATTCAGCAGGAACGCTTCGCCGGCCAGGCGGGCGTGTACGGGAACGCCCACATGTCGCCGCGTGACGTGCGGCGGCACTGCAAGCTGGCTCACACTGCGGACGCACTTCTACGAGAGGCCATTTCGAGGCTGGGCCTCTCAGCCCGGGCCTACACCCGCGTGCTCAAGCTGTCGCGCACCATTGCCGACCTGGCGGGCCACGCGGAAATCACGGCGGCCCATGTGAGCGAGGCAATTCAGTATCGCGTGCTGGACCGGCTGCGGTTACCGGCCCATGCTGGGTAGAATTGAGCGTACTCCGCTCTGGGTGGTCGTCCGTGCGCGCCATGACGATGCTGGCGGTTCTCCCCTTTTACGTCCCATTCTGCTCGACTCCAACCAGGCCGTTCGGACCGGGCTGGAGTTCGGGCCCCTCGCTCCCTGAGCCCATCCAGGAGATGCATGGAGCCGTGCTTCACGGCTCCATCTACATTGCCGGCGGATTTCATCACGGGCCGCAGGCCAGCTCAGCAACCTATCGCCTCGATCCGGGTGCGACCGAGTGGCGGCGAGTTGGTGACCTTCCCGCTCAACGGCATCACATGCCGCTCGCTGTGGTGGGCGACTCGCTCTACGCAGTCGGGGGACTTTCAACTTCTGGTCCTGTCGCGACCCTCTGGCTGTACGACGAAGGCCGCGATCGCTGGGTTGAACGGGAAGGATTGCCCGAGCCACGAGGTGCCAGCGCGGCGCTCGAAGCGGGAGGGCGTCTCGTCGTGGTCGGCGGGTTCGGTCCCGATAGAAGGCTGCTCGATTCGATCGCGATCTATGATCCGGCCACGCACCGCTGGCAGCATGGCGCCCCAATTCCCACGCCGCGCGATCATCTCGCAGCTGCACAGGTGGGCGGGCGTGTGTTCGCCATCGGCGGCCGCCCGCTCAGTCCCGATCGCAACTTCAACAAGCTCGAGATTTATGATCCGGGCTCCGACAGCTGGTCGGCAGGCCCTCCTATGCCGAGTGCGCGCGGAGGGCTCGCGGCGGCGGTCCTCGACGGCCGTATTCACACCTTCGGAGGGGAGACGACCCGGAGCGTGTTCGACAACCACGAGGTCTACGACGTGTCCGCTGGAACATGGCAGATTGCTCCGCCGATGCCGACCGGCCGGCATGGTCTCGCAGCCGCAGTGCTGAACGGCCGGATCTACGTCATCGGAGGCGGGCCCCGCGCCGGGTTCGCTCAGACCTACCTAGTCGAGGTTTACACTCCCACACCATAGTAGAGACTGCGTTTTCGACCGGCGCTCGGTATCTTCGTCAGGTCACGAGCCGAAAGACCCCCTTCCGTCCTTCTCCCGGCCGGTCAGCCTTGGTCGCCCCCGAGACGCGCCTATGCAATGGACCAAGACCAGGGTCGATCTCGCGCTTGCAACTGGCGGCGAAATAGTCCAGAAGCTCTCGGGCTATGCGGTTCTCGCGATTCTAGCGCGCCATTTCAGCAAGGCCGACATGGGGAGGTTGTTCTTCGCCATGGCGCTCACCTCGGTCATTGCTGCGGCTACTGAGCTAGGTACCGGTCGCTACCTGGTGCGGGAGGTGGCAGTCCGTCCCGAGGTGGCGTTGCGCCGGCTGGGAGAGGTCATCGCTCTTCGCACGCCGCTCATCATCGCCGCATTTCTCTTGGCCGCTGCAGGCGTGCTGTTCATCAAACCCTCACTTGCGCCGATTATTGTGCCGGCGACCGCAGCGGGTCTACTGAATGACCTTTTTTACAGCCTTGGCGCCTTCCTGATCGGCCAGCGGCAGGTTGGGCTCCGGCTCGCCACCGGCTTGAGCGGGCCCCTCGTCCTGGTCACCCTGGTTGCGGTCTCCGTCAGCCTCGACGCCACGCTTCCGCAGGTACTCATCTGTTATGTCCTGGCTGCACTGGCGCCGCTTTCGGCCGGAGCCTGGGTCATCGTTCGAAGATTCGGGGCGATCCCGTTGGCTGGCGTGCAGTCAGGCGCGATCTCCGCGGCACGAGCCTCGCTGCCGTTCTTTCTGCTTACAGCTCTTGGCATTGTTCACTTCAAGGTGGATGTACTGCTGCTTTTTGCGCTCGCGACTCCCGCGGCGGTCGCGATCTACGAAACGGGCTACAAGCTTTTCGAGGTCTCCCGTTTCGTGGTCCGTCCGACGGCAACCGTGTTTTATCCGGTTTCGGCTGCCCTCGCAGGAAAAGGCGACTGGGCGGGCTTGAGGCGCACCCTCCGTCGGCTGCTGCTCCTGGCCGGTGGAGTGGGTGCCGGCATCACGGTCGTCGTCCTGGTCGCTGCCGAGCTCGTCGTCCGGATGGTTTGGGGCAGCCACTACGGCGAGACCGTGTGGGTGCTCCGCGTCCTCTATCTCGCGGTACCCGCACTCTACCTGGGATTCGTCGCGACGTTTCTCGCCGGAGCGCTTCATCAGGAGGCCAAGGCCGCCCGAGTACTGGCGCTTTGTCTCGCTGCCAACATCGGGCTCAATCTTGTTGCTATCCCTCGCTGGGGTCCGCTCGGCGCCGCCTGGAGCACGGTCGTCACCGAGACGCTGGCAGCGAGCTCGCTTCTCTGGGTGGTGTTCCGTGCACTGCGATCACGCGCGAAAGCGGGTGTCGCCGAGCCGTCGCCGACGCCCGCGCTCGAGGTACTGGCCGATGGCTGATCGGTTTCGCGTCGCCATGATCGCGGCCTGTCCATTTCCAGCTGGGCGGGGAACGCCGATACGGGTGCTGCGGCTCGCTGAGGCGCTCGCGCAGCGCGGACACGAGGTGCACGTGGTGACCTATCATCTCGGCGAGGGCTTGCCGGATGCGTCGGTGACGGTCCACAGGATTGGCCGAGTGCCGACCTATCGTCGCTACGAGCCGGGGCCCACCTGGCAGAAGCTGCTGGTACTGGATCCGCTGCTCACCGCCTGCACGGCCCGCCTGCTTCGGTCTCGTCCGATCGATGTGATTCATGCGCACCACGCAGAGGGTTTCCTGGTGGCTCTCATGGCTCGAGGTCGGCGACGATTTCCGATCGTGTACGATGTGCACACGATCCTCGAATCCGAGCTGCCTCAGTATCCGCTCGGCGTTGGACACCGTGCGCTGGCCCGTGCAGGGCGCGCTCTGGACCGGCGGTTACCCCGTCTTGCCACCTGGGTGTTGGCCGCACACGAGGACATCCGGCGGCGCCTCATCGCGATCGATCCGGGGCTCGAGAGCCGAATCGCAGTGGCAACCAACGGCGTCGAACTGGAGCCGTTTGCGGGAGGGTCCGAGCGGACGGCGGAGCAACGCCAGCGGCGAACCCTGGTCTACGCAGGCAACCTCGCACCCTACCAGGGCATCGAGCTGATGCTGAACGCGTTCGCTCACCTGGCGAGAAGGCGCAACGACGTACGGCTCAAAATCGTGACTCACTCGCCGTTTGCTCCCTATGCCGGGCTGGCCTCGGCGCTGGGTATCCAACAAGCGATTGATCTCGTGCCGGCCCGATTCGAGGATGTTCCGCGACATCTCGCCGACGCCGCCGTTGCGTTGAATCCTCGCATCGACTGCGACGGGGTCCCTCAAAAGCTCCTCAACTACATGGCCGCGGGAGCACCAATCGTGTCGTTCCGCAGCTCCGCCAAGCATCTTGCGCATGGAGAGCTGGGGTGGGTAGTGGAAGACGGCGATGTCGCCGCGTTTGCGGACGGCATCGATCGCCTGCTCACTGACTCGGCACTCGCCATTCGACTGGGCGCGAATGCCCGGTCATATGCCCAGGCGAGCTTGACCTGGGACACCACCGCGGAGAAGGCCGAAGCGGTGTACGCCAGAATCGTGACATGAGCAAGGTGACCGCCACTCGTTGAGCGCTTCGCTGGTGACAGGGGCGGCCGGTCACATCGGCAGCCGCCTTGCCCTCGCGCTGCGTGCGGACGGGGTCGAGGTTCGGGCGCTCGTGCGCCCCTCGCACGACACCCGCGCGCTCGAGGAGGCCGGCGTTGAAGTCGTCCGGGGTGATGCTTCGGACTTCAGCACGATGCGCGCGGCGACCGACGGGTGCTCGGTGGTCTATCACCTTGCCGCCGCGCGCGGGAGGCACAAGCTCAGCCATCGCGTCTATCTCGAGAAGAACCGCATGCTCTCAGAAGCGGTCGGAAAGGCCGCCCTCGCGGCAGGGGGGCTCCGCGTCGTGTTCACCAGCACCGCCGCGGTCACGGGCTACGCGGGCCCCGAGCGACAGACCGAGGACACCCCCGCGCGCCCGAACTCGTCGTACCGCTACTCGCGCTTCGTGGACGAGCGGATCTTCGAAGACTTCGGGCGACGGTACGGTCTGGATGTAGTGGTCGTACGGATCCCTCAGCGAGTGCTCGGCCCAGGAGCGCGCGACTGGGCTAAAACGGTCCGATCCGTGCGCGACCGCAGAATCCGCGTCCTCCCGCAGGGCGGCAGCATCCACTCGGGCGACGTCGACGACCTCGTGGATGCGCTCCGACGCTGCGCGGCGACGCCGGGCATCGCGGGACGACGCTACTTGCTGGGCGGGCCGGCCCCGGTGCCTGTCGAGCGGCTGCTGCACACGGTCGCCGAGTGCCTCGGCGTGCCCTTCGCTCCGCGCATCGTGTCATCGGCGCCTTACCGGAGCTACGTGGCGCTGGGCAACCTGGTCTACCACTGGACGCGCGTTGGTCTGCCACACCACTACACGGCAGAGTTTTACTCGGGGCGCATCGCCTACGACACCGCCCGCGCACGGTCCGAGCTCGGATGGACACCTCGCATCGAGACCTCGGAAAGTGTCGTGCGTACCGTGTCGTGGCTGCGCGAGCAAAGGCTCGCCTAACCCGAGATCTCGCTCACCGGAGTGGCAGAGGTGGCGCGGTACGAGGCCGGGTACAATTTTTACGCAATCACCCGTTTTGCAGTCCGCCCGACTGGCATCAATCGATGAGTCCCGAAGGGAGAGTCGCAGCGACCATGGCGGGAGCGGTCTGCGGAGGGCTCGTGTGAGCGACGGTTCGCGCCGAGCGACGTCGGTCAGCGCCGTCGTGATCAACTACAATGGCGGCGACCGCACGATCCGGTGCCTCGAGGCGCTCACTCGGCAGACGACGCCACCCGAGCGCATCGTCGTCGTAGATAACGGCTCGGAGGACGGGAGCCGCGAGCGGATCCGGATGCTCCTCCCGCAGGTCGAGCTGATCGAGGTGGGTGAGAACCGCGGCCTTGCCGCCGCGCGCAACATCGGCTTGGAGGCGGTGAGTTCCGACTTGGTACTGCTCGCCGACAGCGACGTGTACCTCGAGCCCGATACGCTCGGCAGGCTGCTCGCGGCTCGGGCCGAGACCGGCGCGACGGTGATCTGCCCGCGCATCCGACTCATTCCCGAGCGCGACGTGGTCCAGACCGACGGGGCCGCCCCGCACTTCATCGGCACGATGACCCTGCTCCACGGCTACCGGCCCGTGAACGAGCTGCCGGCCGAGCGCGCCCGGGTCCCCGGTTGCATCGGAGCATGTTACCTGCTCGATCGTCGGCGCGTGCTTGATGCAGGAGGCTTCGACGAAGCGTACTTCATCTACTTCGAGGACCTGGAGTTCATGCTTCGCCTCACTGCCTACGGTCACGAATTCGTCTGCGAGCCGGCGGCGCTCGTCTTCCACGAGCGAGGCGAAGGGACGGTGGGACTTTCATTCCGGGGAACCGGTTCCTACCCGCCGCGGCGTGCCTACCTGCACATGCGGAACCGCTGGCTGACGATCCTCATGCACTACAGGCCTTCCACGCTGCTGCTTCTCCTGCCGGTGCTCGTCCTATACGAGCTGGTGGTGGTCGGGTTCGCCCTGTTGCAAGGGTGGGGCATGGAATGGCTCCAGGGCTGGTCGTGGCTGATTCGCAACCTGCCGAACATCCTGAAGCGCCGCCGAGTCGCTCAGCGCATGCGGGTCCGCAACGACCGTGACCTCCTCATGGGCGGGCCCCTGCCGCTCACGCCGGGTCTGATTCGGGCGCCCGCGCTTGCTGCCGGACTGTCGGCGCTCTCGGCCGTCCTCAACGCCTACTGGCGGGTCGCACGCCGTGTCGCCGGGTGAGCCGCACGCGATGAGCGACGCGCCGCTCGCATTGGTCGTCGTACCTTGCAAGGGCCACGCGAAGGAGCTCTCGCTCTGCCTGGCGAGCCTGACTCGTCAGGTGACGAGCTTCCCGTACGAGATGGTGGTCGTGGACAGCGCGTCGGATCCGGCCGTAGCTTCGGTCGCCAGCAGCTTTCCCCATGTGCGCGTGGTGCGTAGCGAGAGCAACCTGCGCGCCGGGCCTGCACGCAACGTGGGCGTTCGCTTGTCCCGCGCTGACTACGTGGCCTTCATCGATGCGGACTGCCAGGCCGGGAAGACCTGGCTGGCCACGGCCGTCGACGAGCTGCGCCGGGGCGCAGTGATGGTGGGGGGGCCCGTGCTGGACGCGCTGCCGTGGCATCCGATCGCCGTCACGGACAATCTGCTCCAGTTCGCCGACTTCCGGCCCGGTCGCGACGACGGGCCTGCCCGCTACTTCCCGTCGTGCAACATGGCAGTGCGAAGCGAAGCGTTCGCGGCAGTGGGAGGGTTTCCGGAATTCGATCTGAGCGCAGGCGAGGATCTGTCGCTCTGCAATCGCTTCCTGCACCGGTGGCCGGAGGGTCTTCGCTTCGTGCGGGCGATGCGAGTGAGGCACGACGGGCGCACAGGTCTGGCCGAGTTCTTCAAGCATCAGTCCGCGTTCGGCTACGCGCGCGGCTCGCTGGGGCTGCACCTGACCGAGCGCCAGAGGCGCTGGGGCGCACGAGCAGCGATGCTGCCGGCGGTGGTCCTCAAGCGGCTCTGCTACCTCGCGGGGCGGACGCTCCGATTCGATCCCGCCGGTATGCCGCGAATGGTCATCCTCCTCCCGCTGATCATGGCGGGTCTCACCGCCTGGGCGTTCGGCTTTCGCCGCGGCTGCAGGGCCTCGGCCGCACCGACAGAGCTCGAAGGTGCCGGAGCCCCCGTGGATGGAGTCGGGGCATGAACACCAGACCTCTCTCCCTCGGCCGCCGTCTGCTCCTGATCGGCTTCGATTCAGCGGCCCCCCCTCTCGTCGAGGAGGGCATGCGCGAGGGGTGGTTGCCGAACCTGGCGCGGCTGCGTAAGCGGGGAGTGTACGGGCGCTTGCAATCCACGGCGGATTGGCTGGTCAGCTCGCACTGGTCGAGCTTCTCGATGGGCACGCCTCCCTACGAGCACGGCTGCTACCACTTCCTGCAGTGGAGTGCGGACGAGATGAGGCTGAAGCGGACCGACCCCGCATGGATGATCAGGGAGCCGTTCTGGCGCGAGCTGGCCGAGCGCGGCACCCGGGTGGTGGTTCTGGACGCGCCCTACACCCCGGCACCGAAGGGGGAGTCCTACCCGGGCGTGGAGATGTGCGGCTGGGCGACGAGCGAGATCGTCTTTCCTCCGTTCGCGCACCCCCCGAGGATGAAACCCGTCGTGCGCCGGACCTATGGCCGGTCGCTCCGCGGCGCCGCCGAGGGGCTGGCGTACGAGCGTTACGCGCCCCGTCCGCTCGTGGAGCTGCTCCACATCAGGGACCAGCTGGTGGAGATCGTGGAGCGATCGTCGCGTCTCAGCTGCGAGCTCTTGGCAAGCGAGCCTTGGGAGCTCTTCCTGACCGTCTTCGGTCCGTCCCATCGGGCCGGTCACATGTTGTGGGGCGGGGGAAGCGTGGCAGGTGAGGCCGGTCCCGAGGTCGATCGTGCTCTGCAAAACGCGGTACGAGACGTTTACGCCGCGACCGACCGCGCGATCGGAAGGGTCCTGCAGGCAGCGGGAGAGGAAACGCCGGTGCTCGTGTTCAGCCTGATCGGCATGTCCCACAACACCTCCCGGACCGACCTGTTGCCGACCATGCTGGCGCGCGTGCTCGCGGGCGATCGCTCAGCGGCTGCGGCCCACCAGAAGCTGGGAGCGGCGAGCCTCCTGCGCCGGGCGGTGCCCCTCTCGTGGCGCCACGTCATCAAGGGCTGGCTTCCGTTGGCCATGCAGGACAGACTCAGCATGTTCTGGCGGACGGGGCGCGCCGACTGGAGCAGGACCAAGGCCGTCAGCCTGACCGCGGACGTGCACGGGTACGTGCGCATCAATGTGCGCGGCCGCGAGGCCCGGGGCATTGTCGAGCCGGGTGAGGAGTACGACCGTGTGTGCGCCCAGATCGCGGAGGGGCTCCTCAGCTTCGTGGACTCAGACACCGGCGAATCCGTCGTCCAGGAGGTCGCACGCATCGACCAGCTGTTCCCGGTGGGATGGCGCAGAGACGCGCTCCCGGACCTGATCGTGCGGTGGGCAGCGAGTCCGTGCGCGAACACCCGGGCCATCGAATCGCCGCGCTTCGGCCGGATTGCGTGGCCCACACCGGGAAAGAATCCGAACGCGCGGAGCGGCAACCACACCGCGGACGGCTTCGTCGTCGCTGTTGGCGACGGGATCGAACCTGGCTCGAGCATCGATGCGGACGCGCACATCCTCGACCTCCCCCCCACGATCCTGGCGCTCCTCCGCGAGGAGGTCCCTCCATACATGACGGGTGAAGTCATCCGGGAGATCGCGCCCGCCGCGCATCACGCGAGGAGGCGGTCATGAGCAGCGGGACGGCACGGCCGGGCGATTCGCCCGTCTCAAAGCCCGTGCTCGCTATCGGGATCGATTCCTCCGCGTGGGAGCTGATCGAACCGTGGCTGCAGGGCGGGATCCTGCCGAATCTGAGGGCGCTTTACGACCGGGGCGCCCACGGTCGCCTCATCTCGCCGGTCGATTGGCTCGCGGGGTCGCCCTGGCCGAGCTTCTACACCGGCAGCTATCCGCCGGACCATGGCTTCCTGTTTCACCTGCAGTGGCGCTCCCAAAAGATGCGCCACGAGCGCCCGAGCCCGGAGTGGCTCCCGATGTCGCCCTTCTATCGGCACTTCGGCCAGCACGGCAAGCGCGTGATCGCGATCGATGTCCCCATTGCCTACGCGCCGGAGCCGATGGATGGCATCGAGATCACCAACTGGAGCACGCACGACAAAGTCGGTCCTACGACGTCCTACCCGCTGAGCGTGCTGGGCTGGGTCAACCGCGAGATCGGGAAGGAGCCGATCAAGCTCGAAGAAGGTGGCCTGCTGAAGGTCGGAGCGCTGCTGAAGTTGCGCGACGATCTGATCGAATCGACCCGGAAGCAAGCGCGCGCCTGCGAGGCTTTGATGGCGCGCGAGCGCTGGGATTTCTTCCTCATCGGGATCGGCGCGGCGCACCGCGGGGGACACAAGCTGTGGGACCGCTCGAGCGCCCTGCCGATGACGTCGGACGAGGCGACGGAGTACGACCGCGCGCTCCGGGACGTCTACGTGGCGTGCGACCAGGCGGTCGGGCGCATCCTCGAGGCCGCGGGCCCGGACGTGACGCTGCTGTGCTTCGCGCTGCACGGCATGACCATCAACACCAGTCGCTTCGATCTCGTGCCGCCGATGCTCGAGCTCGTGCTCAAGAATCTGGGCTTCGCGAGCCAGACGCCGAAGCAGGGGTCGCCGTTGCACAACCTGCGTGCGGCCGTTCCGTTGGAGTGGCGACACGCGGTCAAGCACCGGCTGCCGAGGGGGATGCAGGACGCACTCTCCAGGTTCTGGCGCGGAGTGGACAGCCGCGATTGGTCGAAGACGCCAGCGTTCGCGTTGATGGGCGACCTGCAGGCGCTCGTCCAGATCAACCTGAAGGGACGGGAAGCCCAGGGGATCGTGGAGCCCGGTCGGGAATACGAGACCCTCTGCGACCGGATCACGGAGGGGCTGATGAGCTTCAAGGACGCGGACACCGGTGAGCGCGTGGTCGATCAGATCGGACGGGGCGACAAGCTGTACCCGCAGGCGCGCTACGACGTCGGTCTTCCAGATTTAGTCATCCGCTGGAACGGCCAGCCGGCCCGCCTGCACCGGAGGATCATCTCGGGGCTGGGCAGCGTAGACTGGCCGTGCCCTGGTCGCCCGCTCGACGGCCGCAGCGGTCACCACGGACCGCAGGGATGGCTGATCGCGACCGGCAAGCACATCCGGCCGGGATCGGACTTCGGCTCAGCCACCGTTTGGGACCTCAACGCGACGATCCACGACCTCGTGGGCGTGCCGCGACCCGCGTCGGCGCTCGGGAGCGCCATCGCGGCACTCCGTCAGGTCTGAGCCATGTTTCACGACGCGCGGCGGCTCGAGGCGGGTGCGGAGATCCAGGCCGACGTCTGCATCGTAGGCGCTGGCGCGGCGGGCATCGCCATCGCGCGCGAGTTGCTCGGGCAGCAGCTGCGCGTGGCGCTCCTGACCAGCGGCGGCTTGGAGTTCGCACGCGGGCCGCAGATGCTCTACGCAGGCGACAACGTCGGAAGGCCTGCCTACACTCCGTACCGGTCGCGCGTCCGCATGTACGGGGGCTCGACCACGCGGTGGACCGGCCATTGTCGTCCGCTCGAGCGGCTCGACTTCGAGCGGCGCGACTGGGTTCCCTACAGCGGCTGGCCGTTCCCAATGGATGTCCTCGAGCCCTATTACCGCCGGGCGCACCAGGTCTGCCGGCTCGGGCCCTACGACTATTCGCCCTCAACGTGGAGCGCGGATGGAACGCGGCCGCTCCCGGTGGATCCGCACACGCTGGACGTGCGGATCTACCAGTTCAGTCATCCGACTGACTTCGGGAAGGTCTACCGCGACGAGCTCGAGGCGCCGCGCAACGTCGACGTCTGGCTGCACGTCGACGTCCTCGAGATCGAGGCAGCCCCCGACGTGCGTCGCGTCAGCGGGCTCCGGGTGGTGACTGCGCCGGGCAAGGAGGTGCGGTTCGTCGCCGATCGCTACGTCCTCGCCTGCGGCGGCCTCGAGAACCCGCGCCTGCTCCTGGCGTCGAACCGGGCCGCGGCCGCAGGGCTGGGGAACCGGTACGACGTGGTGGGGCGCTTCTACACCGACCATGCCTTCCTCTTCCACGGCTGGTTCGACCCGTCGCGGCCAGACGCGGACCGGACCCTGAACATCATCGACTACGAAAAGGTGGGTTCGAAGCAGCGCGCCCATGCAGCGCTGGCACTGCCAGAGCGCACAATTCGCGCGGAGGGGCTGAACGACTGCGCCGTCTACTTCGTCCGGCGACCCAACTTCAAGGTTCAGCCGGCCTATTTCACCGACGGGGTGAAGTCATTCACGCAGCTCGCCGACGTGCTGAAGGGTCAGGATCTGGTGGACCGTTCAGTGGGCCGGCACCTGATCAACGTCGCCGCCGGACTGCCGGCTGTGGGAACCACGCTCGCCCGCCAGGTGATCGAAATGGTGCGCCCGCGTCCACGACTGGCGCTGAAAACCGTGATCGAGACGACGCCCAACCCGGCGAGCCGGGTGACGCTCGGCGAGGGGCGCGACGCCCTCGGCATGCCACGGGTCCGGGTCGATTGGCGCATCAACTCGGGCGATCGGCGCGGGCTCAGCCGGCTGTACGAGGTCATGCGTGCGGAGCTCTCGCGGCTCGGCCTCGGGCGACTCGTCGAGGATCCGGCCGTGGACTCGGACGGCTGGCCGGTCTCGTTCTCGAGCGGCATGCACCACATGGGCACGACCCGGATGCACGACGATCCTCGCCAGGGCGTGGTGGACGCGAACTGCCGCGTACACGACCTCGCGAACCTGTACGTCGCCGGTGGCTCGGTCTTTCCGACGGGCGGCATCGCGAACCCCACCCTGACGATCGTGGCGCTCGCGATCCGCCTGGCCGACCACCTCAAGCAGACCGATGGCGCGGTCAGTCGGTGATGTTGTGAGCGGACCGACGCGGCGGCTGGTTCTCATCGCGCTCGATGCGGCGGAGCCTCGTCTGATCGAGCAATGGATGGGCGACGGATCGTTGCCTAATCTGAGAGTGCTCCGTGGCCGAGGAGCCTACGGCAGGCTTGAGTCGTCAGCCGATTGGCTCGCGGGCTCTCCCTGGCCCACCTTCTACACCGGCACGCTTCCCAGCGATCACGGCTTCTACCATTACCTGCGGTGGCAGGCGGATCGGATGCAGGCCGTACGCCCGTCGCCTGATCACCTCCCTCTCCATCCATTCTGGCGGCAACTGAGCGGACTCGGTCCCCGCGTCATCGCCATCGATCCACCGATGACGTACGCCGCCGAGCCATTCAATGGCGTCGAGATCTCGGGATGGGCCTCTCACGATGGCCTGGTTCCCCCGTGCGTTTACCCCACGGACGTGATGCGATGGGTGGAACAAGAGGTGGGTGGCTCTCCCAGGACCGACGAGGAGCATGTGGCTCTGCCGATTCAACGTGCATTTGGAATTCGGGACGAGCAGATTCGCGCGGTGCACATGGTGAGCAAGCTCGCCGTGAGACTGATGGAAAAGGAACGCTGGGACCTGCTCCTGGCGGCGTTCAGCGCGACACATCGCTGCGGGCACCAGCTGTGGGACCATACCGGGCTGGCGGAACAGCCGGATTCGGCAGATCAATCGGTCTTTGGGGATGCGTTGCGCGAGGTGTACGTCGCGTGTGACGCGGCACTGGGAAGCATCGTTTCTGCCGCCGGAGACAGCCAGATCATCGCGTTCTCTCTCCACGGCATGGGTGTGGAGACTACCCGGATTGATATTCTTCCGGAGATGTTGCGCCGAATCATCACCGGCGAATCCTCGCCGCTGCCGCCCCGCAAAAACCTTCTTCGTCGCGTGCGAGACTGGATCCCGAACACTTGGCGTCATGCAGTAAAACAGCGACTCCCGGTCGTCATCCAGGATCGCCTGACCGCCTTTTGGCGCCTGGGCGGAGCCAACTGGCCACGCACACGGGCCTTCTGCCAGGTAGCGGATCTCCAGGGGTACATACGCATCAACTTGAAAGGGAGAGAGGCCGCCGGTGTGGTCGCGCCGGGCGCCGAGTTCGACGAGCTGTGCTCCAGCATCACAGACGGACTGCTCACGTTTCGCGACGCCGACACGGGGGAGCCGGTGGTGCGTGAGGTTGTCCGGAGCGATCAGCTCTTTCCGCCGGGTTCGCGACGGGATGAGTTGCCGGATCTCCTCGTTGGATGGGCGCCGAGCCCAGTCGCGGGGCAGCGCGCCATTGTGTCGCCGCAGTTCGGACAGATCGACCTGCCCACGCCGGGCAGAAACCCAACCGGGCGAAGCGGCAATCACCGACCACACGGCTTCTTCATCGGCGTGGGTGAAGGATTCGAGGCAGGGGCCAACATCGAGGACGGCCACATTCTCGACCTTGCCCCGACCGTCTACGCGATGCTCAACCTGCCGTGTCCACCCACAATGCGCGGCCGCGACCTGCGGTCGCTCAGCCCCAGGGGCAGGCCCATGGTCAGCGAGGCTGAGTAAAGAGCCGGTGCCAGCGGACCGCGGTCACGAACGGAAGCGAGTGCCAAGAATCGTTGTCGTAACTGAAGTAGACCACGAACGGATGGCCCAGCAGGTTTGCCCTCGGCACGAACCCGTAGTACCGCCCGTCGTAGGAAGAGTCCCGATTATCGCCCAATAGAAAAAGAGAGTCGCGGGGAACAACCAACGGGCCCCAATCGTGGAGATCGGGCGCGTAGTGCATCGCGTCCGCACCGACGTAGTAGCGGAGCTGCCAGCTGCGCATCTTTCTCTGAGTCTCGAGATCCGCGCCCCTACTCAGGTCCGGCTCTGTGGCGTATGGCTCCGACACCCGGAGTCCGTTGCGGACCAGCACGCCGGCCTGCATCGCTACGGTGTCGCCGGGAAGTCCGATCACGCGCTTCACCAGGCGAAGTGACGGATTCTCGACCGACCGTACGACCACGATGTCGCCGTGGGCGGGTTCGCGCACCGCAGGCAGCCGGGCCGACGCGAGCGGCAGCTCGGCCCCGTAGAGGAACTTGTTGACGAAGAGAAAGTCGTTCACCAGGAGCGTGTTCTTCATGCTACCGGTTGGCCAGACTCGAAACGGCTCGACCAGAAAGGTTGTAACCAGAAACCAGATGACCAGAGCCTGGGCGACAGGCTTGGACCAATCCCAAACTGAGCGGAGCAACTTCACAAACAACGGCGTGTCCTCGAAGTAAAGAGCTGGATCGCGGGGCCATCAGCCCGGTGCCTGATTCGACACCGGGCAAATGGCGAGTGGCTGCGCGCTACTGCACGGTGAAGGGAAGGGAAAGCTGGGTGCGGTCCCACTGCAACTTGAGGACGCCAGCTCGATCTCCCTGCGGATCGATTGCAATGGTGAACACCTCGACCGGCTGAGCCAGCGCCTCTGTCTTCATATCGAGCCGGGCAAAGTCCTTGTCGGCATGATAATCAGTTCCCCACTGCCCGGTCTGCGAGTTGATGATCAGCTTGCTTCCGTTCTGAGCTGGCAAACTCCACAACGTATAGCTGCCTTTCGGGATAGTCTGCGATCCTACGACCAGATCGGCATCGGTAGTGAATCCGGTAGCGGCGTTCGCACCGGTGCGCCAGACCTGACCCCACGGAACGACGGTCCCGAAAATCTCACGCCCCCGCTTGTGAGGCCGGCCGTAGTCGATCGTCAGATGAGCATTGCCGACGGTGGCACGAACCGTGTCGCGGGCGGAAAGCTGCCCCATGGCGCCCTGAGATGCGTCCCGGGCGGCGAAATCCTTGTACGCCTTCTCCACATCGGCAGACTTGACCCGTTCGACTAGCACCTTGCTGGTGCTCTCCCGGCCATCGAGCCCGAGCAACCGGCCCTGCTTGTCGAGCTTGGCATGCATCGGCAGCCCGAAGAAGTCGTAGTCGGCGCCATCGGCTCCTCGCCGCACGATCGACGTCTCGGTTGCCTGGTTGCCGCCGAACGGAACGATCAAGAAGGGAAGGCTGTCCTTGCCGGCTTTCTGGAAGCGAAGGAACATCTGCTCATACAGCGCGTATGATGTGCTGGTCAACGGCATAGCACCGGCTCCAGCCGGAACGTGTAGCGTAATCGTGCTGTCGGTTTGCTTGATGGTCATGGTCACGGTGTCCTTGCCGAAGACCATGTCACCAGTGAACGCAGGAGCGTCCGGAGCGGGGACCGCCGGCTGCACCGTCACCTGCAGTCGGGAGACGGTCTGGTCCGGATTGAGCGCCACGACGAAATGCAGGCGACGGGCCCGCGGTACCCGTGCGGCGACATCCGACTCGAGGCGGCTACTGGTGCGGGAGAACTGTTCGACGGAAAGAGTGTCGCTGCCGAGACGGGTAATGAAGGCCGCTTTCTCGGCGCGGCCCTGGGCCAGCAACGTCGCGGGAAGAAACGCGAGAAGCGACAGGAGAGTGAACCGTGGCATGAGCGCATCCGAGATTAGGAGATAGGAAAGCCTCATCGACCACCGCTGCCAATTACGAGGCAAGGTCTCTTACGGGATGCGAAGGCGGGTGGTTTCGGTCACTCCCTGGGGGAGAGCAAAAGCGATCAGCTCATCCCCTTTGCCCCACAACCCGCCCGAGCCTCCCGCGGCAATCACAACGAACTGACGTCCCCCGGGTCGGGCGCGGTAGGTCATCGGAGTGGCCTTGCCCCCGGCTGGCAGCGTGCCTTTCCATAGCTCACGCCCCGTGGCCGTCTCATACGCGCGAAGAAAGCGGTCCGGCGTGGAGGCAATGAACACGAGTCCGCTCGCAGTTGCGATGGGTCCGCCGAGCCCCGGCGATCCCCAGCTCGCGGGCGGCGCCGAGGCAGCGTCGGAAAGTTTTGGGAATGTTCCGTTGGGGACTCGCCAGACCGCGCGACCGGTCGCCAGGCTCACGGCCACCAGCTCGCCGAACGGCGGCGGAGTGCACGGAAGACCCGACGGTGATCGAACGATCTCCCGCCGCATCACGTACGGCGTCCCGTGCATATCGGTATACTCGGCTTCGACTCGGGAGCCGGTCTCCGAATCTCTGACGGATTTCAGCTGCTCGCGGGGAATGAGTCGAACTTCCGTCGCCAGCCGGTTCACCGGCACGATTGCCAGCTGGCGCGAAGGATCGAAGACCAGGCCGCCCCAATGCGCGCCACCGATGTTGGAGGGCACAACGAGCGTGCCGGCGAGACTCGGTGGCGTAAAGATTCCTTCGTTCCGAAGCCGGCCGAGCCGGGTCTGACAGGCGGTGCGGTCGCCGTCGCTCGCGCCCCAGGCGGCAGGGATCCGGTGCGGGCTCAGCGGCTCCACGGTGGAGAACGGCTGAGTGGGCCAGGCCTGTTCTCCCGGGACATTGCTGGCCGGAACCGGTCGTTCCTCCACTGGCCAGAGAGGCTCCCCGGTTTCACGGTTCAAGACGTACAGCATGCCGCTCTTAGTGGCTTGCAGCACGGCGGGAGTTGAGGTCGAGTCCTTCGTGATCGTAACCAGCGCCGGCGGTGAGGCGTTGTCGTAGTCCCAGAGATCATGATGGACTGTCTGGAAACTCCAGATCAGCGTGCCGGTGGATGCGCGAAGCGCTACGACCGAGTTGGCGTAGCGATTCTGCCCAAGTCGCTTCCCGCCGAAATAGTCAGGGCTCCCACTTCCGGTGGGGATCACTACGAGACCACGCGCAGGGTCGGCTGCCATCACGGACCAGGCGTTGGCAGCCCCGGTGCGATGTGCCTCGGGACCTTGCCAGGTGGGATACGCTGGATCCCTGGAGCTCTGTGGCACCGGGTCCCAGGTCCAGAGCAAGCGTCCGCTGCGAGCGTCGAAGCCGCGCACTTCTCCGCTCGCCGCTTCGGTGCGGTTGTTGTCGGCGACGCCGGAGCCGACCACGATGACATTGCTGACCACCGCGGGTGGTGAGGTCTCTTCGTATTCCTCCATCTCGAACGGCGCATTACGTAGCCCACGCCGCAGATCCACAGTCCCATTGGCGCCGAACTGGCGACATAGCGAGCCGGTGGCCGCGTCGAGCGCGATAAGCCGAGCGTCGACGGTTGCAACGATGATCCGTCGGCGGCAAGAATCCTGCGGCTTTGCATTGGCATCCAGCCAAGTGGATACGCCCCGGCTGGTCCAGTCGCCGAACGTGTGCTCCCGTCCGACCTTCGCGTCGAAAACCCAGCGCTCCGAACCGGTCTCAGGGTCCAGTGCGATCACCTTACCCAGCGGAGTGCTGAAGAAGAGTGTGCCATCGACTACGATCGGAGTTGCTTCGAGCGACGTCGGGCGATGGGGTTCGGGTCCCGAGGCTTCGCCGGTGCTATAGCGCCATACGATTCTCAGACTGCCGACGTTGGCCGGCGTGATATCCGTGAGCGGACTGAAACGAGACCCTTCCGGGTCGAGGCCATAGGCGGGCCATTCTGCGGCGGATCGGGACGCCGTAGCCTGACCGGCAACGCTCGCGGGCAAAAGCGCAGAGAGAAGGAAAGGAATTGGCAGGAGTCTGGAGCGCGTGAGCATTACCTCGTCCCTAGTCGTCGTCCGGCCGACGTCGAGTCCGCTTGAGGTCGGATCGTCTGCGCTTGGCTTCGAGCCGCGCTGCCTTTGCCGCCGCCGGAACTCGGGTTGGCTTACGGCGCTTGGGGGCCACGAGTGCCCGAGCCACTAGGTCGCGAAGGCGTTTGGTCACGGTCTCTCGATTTCGCAGCTGGCTTCGGGTCTCACCCGACGTTAAACGAATGCGGCCGGTTGAGTCGAGCCGAGAGGCGAGCCTCACCAGTAAACGGGCGCGTTGGTCTTCGGTCACGGCGCTGGATGCCCCGATATCCCACACGACTTCAATTCTGGTCGACGACGTGTTGACGTGCTGCCCGCCGGGTCCGCTCGAGCGGGAGGCCCGATACACCAGTTCGGCGAGGGGAATGCGCAACGTTGGGCTGACCTCGAGAAATGGCTCTGGTGGCATGCCCAAGGGTAAGCGATTCAACCCACGGCGACCAACGCTTCCGCCTTGCCCCGAGCGGATTACGTTACTCCCATGCCGACCCTCCCAGCGCTTGAGGAGCATCTCGCCGGGCTCGGCCGGGTGGTGCTGGGCTACTCGGGTGGGGTGGATTCCACCTTGCTGGCAGTGGCCGCTCGAAGGGCACTAGGCCCCGAGCGCATGCTCGCCGTGATCGGCCGAAGCGCTTCGTATCCCGCGGCTCAGCGAGATGCGGCTGTCGCTCTGGCAAATCAGTTCGATGTGCCGCTGCTCGAGCTCGAGACGCGTGAGCTAAACGACCCGCAGTACGTCGCCAACACACCCGAGCGCTGTTACTTCTGCAAGACTGAGCTATGGAATCGGCTGGGCGAGATCGCGAACGCCCGGGGGTTCGACGTCGTGATCGACGGTACGAATGCCGACGACCTCGGCGATCATCGTCCGGGTCTGCGCGCTGCGCTCGAGCATGCCGTCCACTCGCCACTGGCGGAACTGGGCTGGCGCAAGTCCGACGTCCGCGCCGCGGCACGGGAACTGGGTTTGCCGGTCTGGGACGCGCCGGCATCGCCGTGCCTCTCCAGTCGCATCCGATACGGCCTCGCCGTCACGCCGGCCCGTCTCAGCCAGGTGGAAGCAGCCGAGGCTCACCTTCGGACGCTCGGGATCGACGGCGACCTGCGGGTGAGGCACCTCGGCGCTGCCGCTTCGATCGAGGTACGAGCGGAGCATCATGCGCGGTTGCGCGACAGCTGGGATGCCCTGGAGGCGTTTTTCGTTTCGCTGGGATTCAACACCGTTGAGCTCGATCCGCGAGGGTATCGCCGGGGCAGTCTTCTCGCCATTGCCGGCGAGTCCATCCGCTGATGCGGTTGTTTGCCGCGCTGCCGATTCTGGATCCCGGGCGGGCCGCCATCATATCTCTGCTCGATGAGCTGCGGCGGTCCGACTGGCCGGTGCGCTGGGTGCGCGCCGAGGGCATTCATCTCACGCTGAAATTCTACGGCGAAGTGATGCCTGAAAGGCTCGACGTCATCGAGGAAGCAGTTCGTTTCGCGGCGGCCGGCGCTCGGCCGATTCCCCTAAAGCTCGCGCATCTGGGCGCCTTCCCCACGTCCGCCCGACCGCGGGTGCTCTGGATCGGTCTGGAAGCACCGGCGACGCTGGAGCTCCTCCAGGACCGCCTGGAGCGAGGCGGCGAGGAGATCGGCTTTCCGCCGGAAGGTGCGCCCTACCGGCCGCACGTCACGCTGGGCCGGGTCCGTGAAGGTCATCGGCTGCCGCCCGGTGCAATCGATCGCTACGAGCTGCGCAATGAGGGAGCCTCGTTTCTGGCGGAGGAGTTGGTGTTGTACGAAAGCGTGTTGACGTCGGATGGTCCTCGCTATCAGGCCAGGCTGATCCTTCCATTCGAGGCGTGATGGGCTGCCTGCTCGCGCCGTTTCGGGCATTAGGGTGCCTCATCGTCGTGGCAGCCGTCGTGCTTGCCTGGTTGTATCGTGACCGCGTCTTGTCGGCAGCGATGCATCTGGCCGGCCATCGAGTTGAAGCTCCGGCAGCGGCGGGCCGCCCGGGAACGCGGGCCCTCGAGAATGCCAAGGCGCGGACCGATTCGGTTCGCCGTGGCTCCGTCGACTCAGTGGTGCTGAGCGCGGCCGAGACCGCATCCCTGATCGGTCAGGGACTCGATCCTTCGGTTCGTCGCCAGCTCGACTCCCTCGAAGTACGGCTGCTCGACGGACAGATCGAGGTTGGCGCCCGGGTGGCCACCGCCAACCTGCCGCGCAGGGCGCTCGGCCCGCTGGCGATGGCGCTCCAGGCTCATGAACGGGTCCGCGCGACCGGTCCGGTGACTGTTGTCGGCAGTGGGCGGGGCGAATGGCGAATCGAGCAGCTCAACCTGGCGGGGGTTCCGCTGCCGGTCGACGCAATCAGGCCATTACTCGAGAAGACGTTCGGGCAGCAAACCCTGCCGATTGTGATTCCACCGGGGGTCACCGACATCAGGATTCGACCCGCAGGAACCGTTCTCTTTGGAGCGCGCAACCCATGAGCGACCGCGTGCTCATCGTCGACGATGAGGCCGGTATTCGCCAGGCGCTCAAGCAGGTGCTCGACTACGAGGGGATGGAAGTACGGGTCGCCTCTTCCGGCGGTGAAGGCATCACCGTCTATCAGGACTATCGGCCCCACGTGGTCTTTCTGGACGTGAAGATGGCGGGTCTCGACGGGCTCGAGACCCTGACTCGCCTGCGCGACATCGATCCCACCGCCACGGTCGTGATGATCTCAGGCCATGGGACCATCGCCACTGCGGTAGAAGCGACCCAGCGGGGCGCATTCGACTTCCTGGAGAAACCGCTGGACGCCGATCGCCTGCTCGTGACGGTTCGCAACGCGCTGCGGCATGCTCGGCTGGTCGGCGAGAACGAACGGCTGCGCGAAGACCAAGCGAGTCGCTACGCGATGGTGGGGGACAGCGCGGCGCTCAAACAGGTCCACGAGCTGGTGGCGCGAGTCGGGCCGACCGGCGCCCGTGTCCTGATCACGGGCGAGAACGGAACCGGCAAGGAGCTGGTGGCTCGAGCGCTCCACGAGGCGTCGCCTCGACGAGAACAGGCGTTCATCGAAGTGAACTGTGCGGCCATCCCATCCGAGCTGATCGAGAGCGAGCTATTCGGTCACATGAAGGGTTCGTTCACCGGGGCATTCGCCGATCGTGCCGGGAAGTTCGAGCAGGCCGATGGTGGCACGCTCTTTCTCGATGAAGTGGGCGACATGTCGCTCGCGGCCCAGGCCAAGTTGCTGCGCGTGCTGCAGGAAGGCGTCGTCACCCGCATCGGCGGCGCCAAGGCGGTACAGGTGGATGTTCGAGTGCTGGCGGCGACCAACAAGGACCTGGGACTCGAGATCGACGAGCAGCGGTTTCGGGAGGATCTGCTGTACCGGCTGAACGTGGTGGAGATCAACGTACCTCCGTTACGGGAGCGACTGGAGGACGTGCCCGCGCTGGTGCATCATTTCACGCTGCAGCTGGCGCAGACCGCGGGCGTTCCCGCCAAGCAGTTTGCCGACGAGGCCATCGCGCGACTCCAGGCGCGGGCGTGGCCCGGAAACATTCGCGAGCTTCGCAACGCGGTCGAACGGGCACTGATTCTCGGCTCCGGAAGGATCGTGACCGCGGCCGACATCGATCGACTGTTCCCGGGGGCGGAAGGGGCCGTGGCGCCACCCGAGGCGAGTCGGGCTCAGACATTCGAAAGCTTCAAGCAGGAGGCCGAGAAGTCATTCCTGCAGGCGAAGCTTCGCGAGCACGACTGGAACGTCTCCGAGACTGCACGGTCGCTCAAGATGCCGCGATCAAACCTATATAAGAAGATCGAGCGCTACGGCCTGAGCCGGGAATCGCCATGAACGAGCAGCCGCGGGACTGGGACAAGGAGCTCTCCGCCATCGACCGCGCCATGGCTCGGCAACAGCCGCCTGCCGAGGTTCCGGTGGCCAAGCCGGGTGTCGCGCCGGCCCTGCCCGCTCCGCAACCGGCGGTCGCGAAGCCGCACAAAGCAGCCGGGCTTACGACTTGGATGCGCGTGGGGCTGGGTGTGGTGTTGGCGCTGGCCATGCCCTTCTGGCCGTACGGACGCGGCTGCGGCATCGGCCTGGCGGCCTACCTTGCGGCCGCGATCGTGGTCGTGCTGGCCGGGATCTGGGGCGCCGTCTCCAGCTGGCGACGACATCGGGGTCTGGCGCACATCGTGGCCCTGCTGGTGACGCTATGGGGGCTGGGCCTGGTGATGACCGAGGTGCTGCCGAGAGTGGGATACGCGAAGCAGCTGATTCGGTGGACGTGTGGGTGAGGAGAGCTATCAGCTATCAGCTATCAGCTATCAGCTATCAGACTGGCGGCCTAGCGGGATTCGTCGACCACGACGCTGTAGTCGGTGTATCAGGCATGCGAGCATCCGCTTGATCTCATCGAGCTCGCGTACGAAATGATCAGCCATGGGGTGATCGAGGTATTCGAGGTCCTGACACAGCAATATCTGGTATTCGAGCTCGGAGGCTGACCCCAGCGCGATCCTCAAGAAACGACAGAGCTCGGGGTCCGTATTCCGTCCACATCCCTCAGCGATGTTCATCGGGATAGAAGTTGCAGCTCGCCGTATTTGGATTGCTAGGCCGTACTTTTCTGCAACGGGAAAGCTGGCGGTGGCACGATAGATTACTAATGCGAGCTGGTGAGATCGGTTCCAGAGTTCCAGCTTTCGATAATCACCCATAGCCGTGTCCCTTCACCTGCAATGTGTAACGCAGCCCATGCAACCTTGTGTTCTTTTCATTGGTTACGTACCCTCGGACCGCGATAGCTGATAGCTGATAGCTGATAGCTGATAGCTGATAGCTGATAGCTGATAGCTGATAGCTGATAGCTGATAGCTGATAGCTGATAGCTGATAGCTGATAGCTGATAGCTGATAGCT
>Ga0114129_10000344_pt1 | contig 54235 bp, 62 predicted proteins | sample RhiMetdeltSRZDD1_FD_80071 | JGI IMG/M metagenome (GOLD analysis project Ga0114129, IMG submission 80071) | Populus rhizosphere microbial communities from Tennessee, USA - Rhizosphere MetaG P. deltoides SRZDD1 (version 2) (version 2) | ecosystem: Host-associated > Plants > Roots > Rhizosphere >...
ATGAAAAAGATCGCGGTGAAGCACCAGATCACGGCCGAAGGCGCACCGATCCCGGAGATGATCGCCGGCGCCATCATGGGCGGGCTCTTCTCCCTCGCTCTCACCTACTCGCCCGACCTGCGCGGAGCCCTCGATCCGCGGTCACCGTCGCTCTACATGATCGTCGGCACCGCCGCGCTCATCGGCGCGGTCGTTTCGTTCCTCCTCGCGCGGGAGCCGGTCGTCGAGGTCAAGGAGCGCGCCGAAACGCGGGATGACCCGTCGCGCCGCGCGGCATGAGTGAGTCGGCCCGCCCTGCCGCTCACGGAGTCATCCGGTTGATGTCGCGCGGGAACAGCACCGTCTCCCGCAGGTTCTTCGCGCCGACGATCTGCTGGATCCAGCGCTCGAGGCCCAGCGCGAAGCCGCCATGGGGTGGCATGCCGAAGCGGAACGCTTCGAGGTAGCCCGCGAACGGAGCCGGGTCGATCGACCGCGCCGCCAGCGCGGCGTCGTAGTCCTCCGGGCGGTGCAGCCGTTGACCGCCGGTCACGACCTCCAGGCCGCGGAAGAGCAGGTCGAAGCTGCTCGAGAACGCCGGCCGATCCGGATCGGGGTGGGTGTAGAAGGGCCGCTTCGCGAGCGGGAAGCCGGTCACGAACAGGAAGTCCGACGCGTACTCGCGGAGCGCCCACTCGCCGAGCCAGCGTTCGTGCGCCGGCGAGAGGTCAGGCTCGGATCGGACCTCGTCGCCGAACTCGGGCACGAGCAGCTCGAGCGCGTCGGTGAAACGCACCGACGGGAATGGGGCCGCGCATCGGATCGGTAGGAGCGCGCCGGCGATGCGCGCATCCGCGTGGTCCGCCACCGCGCGCGTCATCGCGGTGACGGCACCCTCGAGCACCGCCATGACGTCCTTGTGATCGGTGATGAAGCCCATCTCGGCATCGAGCGACACGTACTCGTTGAGGTGGCGCGGCGTGTCGTGCGGCTCGGCGCGGAACACCGGAGCGACCTCGAAGACCCGCTCAAACACGCCGACGAGCATCTGCTTGTAGAGCTGCGGGCTCTGCGCGAGGTACGCGAGGCGACCGAAGTAATCGAGCCGAAAGCAGTTCGCTCCCGACTCGGTCGCGGTCGCGACGATCTTCGGGGTGAAGACCTCGGTGAAGCGCTGGGTGCAAAGGTGAGCGCGGAACGCCGCGACGCTCGCGTCCATCAGCCGGAAGGCCGCGCGGCGCGGTGGATGGCGAAGCGCGACCGCCGCGTGGTCGAGCAGCGTGGGAAGCGCGGCCTCGAGCGAGGGACGGCCGAGCTCGAAGGGTGGCGCGGCGGTCGCCGGTGCGATCGCGGTGATCACCGCGTCGCGGAGCTCGACGCCGCCCGGTGCGCGCTCGTCCGCGACGGCGGTGCCGACGACCTCGATCGCCGACTCGTTGTGGAGCGCCGCGAGCCCGCCGGCGTCGCCGCTCGGGACCGCGATCTGCGCGGTACCGGTCGCGTCGCGCAGGATCACGAACGTGACGTTCGAAAGCTCGCGCCGGTGCTGAAGCCACCCGTCTAGGCGCACACGCTCACCCGCTCGCTTCGGCAGCTCCTCCGCGTACGACCGTTCCATGAGTGACACCTCCCTCCGTGCGTGCGGACGGGATCACCGTGGTGCCACCACACTTCACCGCGTCGCCTCGTGGCGGCGCGGCCTCGTTCGCCCGATAACGGAGGCGGCCGGCGGGTTCTGGCGGGCGTGCGCCCGGGTCTTCCCGCGCTCAAGGGCGTCCGGGTGGGGCGCGGACGCCGCCTTTCCATCGTCGGCGGCTTGCTTGTGACCGCGGTCCCCGCTCGCTCCCTGTCAGCGCTTCTCGCGCGAGTGTATGACGGTCGCGTACTCCGGGAAGTAGCGCTCGATCGCGCCCAGATCGAACTCGCGGAGGATCGAGGTATTCGTTTCGCGCTCGAGCAGGAACTCGAAGGAGCGCCGCACCAGATCGGTGACCTCGCCGCCCCCGTAGCGCTCGTGCTCCGCGCGCGAGATCCGAACGGTGTGCGTCGTGGTCGTGCGATCGGCGACGGTCACGCGCATCAGCCAGCCCGTGTCGCTGCCGCCACCCTCGATCGAGATGACGCGCGCCGCCATCAGCGAAGGGTGATCACCAGCAGCGGCTGCCCGTATTCGACCGGCGCGCCGCCGGCGACGAGGACCTCGCGCACCTCCCCGTCGGCGGGAGCGACGATCTTGGCGACCTGACCGAGTGACTTGATACCGCCGAGGACGTCGCCGCGGGACACCGCGTCGCCCGCCCGCCATTCGCGCGCGGGACTGAAGATGCCCACGGTCGTCGCGTGAACGCGCTGCGTCGGCAGCCGCATGGGATGCGCATCGCTCGTCGCCGGTGCGCGCTCGGTGGTGGCGAGGGACGCGTCGGGCCGCGCGGCGCCGCGCCGTGTGACCGAGACGGAGAAGTTGTCCGCCTCGACCTCGATCGTCACCGCGGCTGAGCCGTCGGCGAGCCGCATGAGATCGTCGAGCAGACCGAGGACGTGGTCGGTGTCGCTCAAGAGGTCGCCCGCTTCACGAGACGTCGCCACCACGGCTCCGGCGGCGGTGGTGGGGCCGGCGCGCCCGGCTCGGCCAGGGCACCAAAGGCGCGGAATCGTTCGTAGCGGGCGGACATGAGGTCGGCCGCGGGCACGCGTTCGAGCTTCGCGAGCTGCGCCGCCAGCGCCGTGCGGATCGCCGCCGCGGTCGCGGCGTGGTCGGTGTGCGCGCCGCCGGGCGGCTCCGGAATGAGCGCGTCGACGACCCCGAGCTCGAGCAGGTCGGGTCCCGACAGACGCATCGCCTTCGCCGCGCGCTCGGCCTCCGCGGGACTGCGCCACAGGATCGCGGCGCACCCCTCGGGGGAGATGACGGAGTAGATCGCGTTCTCCAGAGCGAGCACGACGTCGCCCACGCCGAGAGCGAGCGCTCCGCCCGAGCCCCCCTCACCGAGGATCACGACGACGATCGGCGTCTGCAGACGCGCCATGAGGAGGATGGACTGCGCGATGGCCTCCGCCTGCCCGCGCTCCTCGCCCTCGGGGCCGGGATACGCACCCGGCGTGTCGACGAAGGTGATGAGCGGCAGATGGAACTTCTCGGCCAGCCGGTACAGGCGCATCGCTTTTCGATACCCCTCGGGATGCGGCATGCCGAAGTTGCGCGCGATGTTCTCCTCGGTCGACGCGCCCTTCTGCTCGCCGACGATGACGACCGGCCGGCCGTCGAGGTCCGCGATCCCCCCGACGATGGCCGGGTCGTCGCGGAAGCCGCGGTCGCCGTGGAGCTCGTGGAAGCGGTCGAAGACGCGGCCGATGACGTCGAAGGTGTGCGGGCGCTGGATGTTGCGCGCGGCCTGCACCGCCTCCCACGGGCTCGCGCGCGTCGCGAGCTGCGCGGGCTCGGTGATGAGGTTCGCGTCGACCGGAAGGTGGCCGTTGCCCTCGACGGTCCGCTTCGTCCCGGTAAGGCGCTCGAGCACGGACATGCTCAGAGGCTCCAGCGGAGATCCTGCGACGCGGCGCGGAACGCGGTGAGGAAGAAGGCGATCCGCTCGCGCAGCTGCGGCCGCGGCACGATTTGATCGATGAAGCCGCGCTCGAGGAGGAACTCGGCCTTGCCGAATCCCGTCGGCAGCTTCTCGCCGACCGTTCCGCTCGTGACGCGCTCGCCCGAGAAGCGGATGAGCGCGCCGGGCTCGGCGACGATGACGTCACCGAGCGACGCGTAGGACGCGAGGACGCCACCGGTCGTGGGATCCGTGAGCACGCTCACGTACGGGAGCCGCGCCTGATCGAGCCGCGCGAGCGCGCCGAGGATCTTCGCCATCTGCATGAGCGCGATCGTGCCCTCCTGCATGCGGGCTCCGCCGGAAGCCGAGACGATGACGAGCGCGCGGCGCTCCGCGAGCGCGCGCTCGGCGGCGCGCGTGATCTTCTCGCCGACGACCGCGCCCATGGACCCACCCATGAACTCGAAGTCCATGACCGCGAGGATCACGGGGTTCTCGCCGATCGTGGCCTCGCCGGTGATGATCGCGTCCTTCTCGCCGCTCTTGGTCTGCGCCGCGGCGATCCGCTCGGGATAGGGCTTGCTGTCGACGAAGCCGAGAGGGTCGCCGGACGTCAGCGACGCGTCGTGCTCGTGGAACGAGCCCTTGTCGACGATGAGCTCGATGCGCTCGCGCGCACCGAGCCGGAAGTGATGCTCGCACTTCATGCACACGTTGAGATTGCGAGCGAGCTGCTTGTTGAAGAGCATCTCGTTGCAGTTCGGACACTGCGTCCACAGGTGTGACGGGAACTCGTTCGGCTTCCGGCCGAACGGCATGCGCAGTCTCATGTCGGCTTCGCCGCCATGAGACCAGACGCTATTCCTCGCAGGGGCTCCGCTCCTGCAACCCTGAGACGAGAACGCGCCTCACTGCTCACCTCGCGTCTTCTTCACGGTACCAGCAGAGGCCGATGACACCGGGGCCGGCGCGGGCGCCGATCACCGGCCCGGCCTCGGCGACCCAGTGCTCGACGCAGTGATAGCGCTCCTGGACCCACTCGGCGACGCTCCGCGCGCGGTCGGGCGCGTTCGTGTGCAGGGTGCAGACGTGAATGCGCGCGCCCTCGGGCACGCGGGCCGCGACGAGCTCCTTCATGCGCTCGACGGCCCGCTCGCGTGTGCGCACGCGGTCCGCGGGATGCACGACGCCGTTCGCGACCTCGAGGATCGGCTTCATCTTGAGCATCGAGCCGAAGAGGGCCTGCGCGCCGCTGACCCGCCCCGACCGCTTCAGGTACTCGAGCGTGTCGGCGACCGCGTAGATCGGGATCTTGCCCGACAGCTTCTTCGCGAGCGCGACGGCCTGCTCGAACGACCCGCCGCTGCGCCGGAGGCGCGCGCAGGCGGTCGCGATCAGCGAGATCCCGCCCGCGAGCGAACGCGTGTCGATGACCTCGATGGCCGCATCGGGCAGCGCTTGCGCGGTCGTGCTCGCCACCGAGAACGTGCCGGACAGCTCCGTCGCGATGGTCAGCACCAGCAGCTGCTTCGTGCCCTCGGCGACGATCCCGTCGTACACGTCGCGGCACTCACCCATGTTCGGCTGCGAGGTGCCGGTCAACACACCCGGCGCGGCGATGCGCCGGTAGAACTCGTCGGCGGTGAGGTCGACGTTCGCGGTGAACGTCTCCGATCCGATATCGACGTGGAGCGGCAGCCAGCGGATGTCGAACTCGCGCTGTAGCTCCGGCGTCAGGCAGGCGGTCCCGTCGACGACGATGGCGAAGCGCTCGCTCAAGCGAGGGCGACCTCACCCGCGACGACGCGCTCGGTGCCCCCGGACGTGCGGACCAGCAGCGCGCCGTCGTCGTCGATCGCGGTCGCGATGCCGCGGAGCGGCGCGCGCTCTCCGGCTCGCACCTCAACGGCTTTGCCGAGGAATGTCGAGCGTCGCCGCCACTCGTCGAGCGCGACGCCGCGCTCGGCCGTGTCTTCGAGTCGGTCGAGCTCGCGCGTCAGGCGCGCGAGCAGGGCGAGGCGATCGAGCGGGTGGCCGGCGATCGCGAGCGAGATCGCCCGGTCGCGCAGCTCCGCGGGGAAATCGTCGCGCCGCTGATGCACGTTGATCCCCACTCCGAGCACGAGCACGCCGCCGTCGCCATCCGATGTCGCATGCGCGAGCGCACCCGCGACCTTCCTCCCCTCGACGTGTACGTCGTTGGGCCATTCTAGGCGGGCATCCACGCCCGTCAGACCCTCGAGAGAGCGCGCGATCGCGACGCCGGCGAGCGCGGCGAACAGCGCGGGCGCGACCGGCGCGGGCCGCACGATCCACGACGCGAGGAGGCCCGTGCCTTTCGAGGCGACCCACACGCGACCGCGCGTGCCCTGACCCGCGCTCTGCTCGTTCGCGACGACGATGCCGCGCGCCGCGCCCCGCGCGGCGAGCTCGCGGGCGCGCGTCTGCGTCGACGCGATCGTGTCGTGGTATTCGATCTCGCGTCCGAGCTCTCGCGCGAACGCCGAGCGCACGGCGGCGTCCGCGAGAAGCCCCAGACGCGCTATTTCGAGACCTGCGCGCCCGCCGCGCGCACGCGCACGACACGACCGCGCCCGGGAACGCCCGCGGCGACGGCCGCCTCCTCCATCGCGGAGACGACCCGGGAGGCCAGGCGCGTCGGCGCGACCGCGAGCACGCTGGGTCCCGCGCCCGACAGCGCGGCCCCGAACGCGCCCGCCTCGCGGGCGGCGGCGATGATCTCGCCCAGCGCGGGCACGAGCTTGGTGCGCGCCGCCTGATGGAGACGGTCCGCCATCGCCAGCGCAAGCAAAGCGCCGTCCGAGCGCAGGACCGCGGCGATGAGCGCCGCGCCGTGCGCGACGTTGAAGACGGCGTCGTCACGCGAGACCTGCGATGGGAGGACCGCGCGCGCCTGATCCGTCGACAGCGGGCGCACGGGTATGAGCAGGCAGACCCGCCAGGTGCGCGGGAAGGCCAACCGCGTCGCGACCGGACCACCCTCGTCGGGCAACGCCACCGTGAACGCGCCGTACAGGGCCGCGGCGACGTTGTCCGCGTGTCCCTCGACATCGCTCGCGATGCGGAGGAGCGTGCGGCGATCGAATGGCTCTCCCAGGAGCGCGTTCGCCGCGACCGCACCGCCGACGATCGCCGCCGCGCTCGAGCCGAGCCCACGCGCGATCGGGATCGCCGAGCGCTGCGTCACGTGCTGCGCGACGAGCTCCCGGCCCGCCGCCTTCGCGACCGCGAGAGCTGCCACGACGAAAAGGTTGTCGCCGTCCGGTGGTATGCCCTGCCCATCGCCCTCGACGGTCACCGACCACGTTTTCGCCGGCCGGAGCTCGAATTCGGAGAGCAGCGGCAGCGCGACCGCGAACGAGTCGAAGCCCGGGCCGAGGTTGGCGCTCGACGCCGGGACGCGGACGCGCATCTCCGTCACGACGGGATGTTAGCCCTCCCACGCCCTCATACCATGACGTCGTGAACCTCAGCGCGAGAGAACATCAGCTGCTCCAGGTGCTGGTGGTCCTGGCGATCGTCTATTTCGCATTCCAGGTATTCGCGCTCGGCTGGGTCGCCGTCGCGCAGATCGCGGACGTGATCATCATCTTCATCGCGGCGTGGGCGCTTGCCTACCTTCTCTCGCCGCTCGTGCATCGCATCGACACGGCGACGCCGCTCGATCGCACGCTGTCGGTAGTGGTCGTGTACATCGGGATCGCGCTCGTGCTCGTGCTCATCGGTCTGCTCGCGATCCCACCGCTCATCGCTCAGCTCAACGACCTCGTCACGCGCGGACCGGAGTACGGCGAGCGCGCGTCGCAGCTCGCCGCGAGTATCCAATCCGCGCTCGAGCGCTTCGGCATCCACGTGGATCTCACCGAGTTCTACGGGACGCTGCCGCAGCGCTTCGGAGACCTCGCCGGCGCCTACGCGAAGGACATCCTCGGCGTCGTGTCGGCCACCGCGACGATCTTCTTCAACGTGACCCTTGTCCTCATCATCGCCTTCCTCATCCTCAACGACGGCAACACGATGTGGCGTCGCTTCACGCGGGCGCTACCGCCGGAGCTCGGGAGCGAGGCCGAGCTGCTGCGCCAGAGCGCGGACCGATCGTTCGGTGGATTCATCCGCGGATCCCTCATCCTCGGTGCGATCTACGGCCTCGCCACTCTGGCGATCCTCGTGCTGCTGGGCGTGCCCTACGCCGGCGTGCTTTCGCTCGTGTCGGGACTCACGATGATCATCCCCTTCTTCGGTCCGATCATCGCCATGATCCCGGTGCTCGCGGTGACCTTCGTGGGCGCCGCCGACCGGCTGCTCATCGTGTTCATCCTCATTCTGGCGGTCCAGCAGGTGCTCCTGAACGTCGTCGGCCCGCGCATCATGTCGCGGAGCATCGGCATCCATCCGATCTTCGTGTTCCTCGCCCTGCTCCTCGGGGCGAAGCTCGCGGGCTTCTGGGGAGTCCTCCTCGCGGTGCCGGTCGCGGGCATCGTCAACACGTTCGCGCGATACGCGTACGAAGTCGCGCGCGGTAGCAGGGCACGCACCGAGGCGCGGACCCTCATCGCCGAGCGCGAGGCGGCTTCGGCCGCCGCCGCGGCCGAAGCCCGCGACGCCTCGGCGGAAACGCGGCGCGCCGCCCGCGGCGCGCGTGGAACGGATCTCGCCCCGAAACGCGAATGACCGATCGCAAGCACATCCTCATCACGAACGACGACGGCATCGACTCGGACGCGCTACCGCCGCTTTCCGACGCGCTGGCGAAGGTCGGCGACGTCGACGTCATCGTGCCCGAGCGCAACTGGAGCGGCGCGAGCCACAGCATCACGCTGTTCCGGCCGCTGCGGGTGCGGCCCACGAAGCTGCGCGGGGGCCAGCCCGCCTACATGACCGATGGCTCGCCGACCGACTGCGTTCGCCTCGCGGTCCTCGGCTTCCTCCGTCATCGGCCGGACATCGTCGTGAGCGGGATCAACCGCGGCGCGAACATGGGCGACGACATCACGTACTCCGGTACCGTCGCTGCCGCGATGGAGGGACTCCTGTCCAATATCCCGTCCATCGCGATCTCGATCGGTGCGTTCGGCGCGGATATCGAGTTCGGGCCGGCGGCAAGCTTCGCGGCGCTGCTCGCACGCAACATCCTCGACCGAGGTCTCGCGCCCGACACACTGCTCAACGTGAACGTGCCTGCGCTCCCGGGCGATCAGATCGCGGGCATCGAGGTGACGCGCCTCGGCAAACGCACGTACCGCGACCAGCTCGTCGAACGCCTCGACCCGTACGGCAATCCGTATTACTGGGTCGGCGGACCGGCGGTGAGCGAGCACGCCGAGGACGGCACCGACGTCGCGGCGCTGCGGGCGGGCAAGATCAGCGTCACGCCGATCGCGCTCGACCTCACGAACCACCCGCTCCTCGACGAGCTCGCGCGCTGGGACTGGGGCTGGTCGGCCCCAGTCGAGGTGAGCGCGGACTAAACGACGGCGTTCACCCGGTCGACGATCTCGGTGGCTATCGCAAGCGACGACGTCGCGGCCGGCGATGGCGCATTGCGCACGTTCACCACACGGCCGACGACGTCGACGACGAAGTCATCGATCAGGCCGCCGTCGTCACCCACGGCCTGTGCGCGCACGCCGGAGGGGCCCGGAACAAGGTCGCCTGCACGCAGGTCCGGCATATACCGACGCAATTCTCCGACAAAGGCGGACTTCGAGATGTCCCGCCACAGTTCGCTGACACCCGTCCGCCAGTGCCGTCGTGCGAGTCGGCGGAATCCTTGCGAGGCGATAAGTTCGGCCACGTCGGCCCAGCGCACGTCCGTTCGCCGGTAGCCGTCCCTGGCGAAAGCGAGCACCGCGTTCGGACCCAGCCAAACGTCTCCGTCGGTACGGCGCGTGAAGTGGATACCCAGGAACGGGAAACGTGGGTCCGGCACCGGATAGATGAGTCCGTGGACTGCGGGGCGCCGCTCGGCCCTCAGGCGGTAATAGTCGCCCCGGAAAGGCACGATGCGCGGCGAAGGTGAAGCGCCCACCAGCGCGGCGAGGCGATCCGACCACAAGCCGGCGCATCCGATGAGCGTCTCGGCCTCGATCGCGCCGGCGCGCATACGCACGTTCACGTGGTCGCCCACGAGCCGCAGCCCGGTCACCGGACTGCCATAGCGGATCTCGCCGCCGAGGGCGACGACATCCGACGCGAAGGCTCGCGACACAGCCGCGTAGTCCACGATGCCCGCGCTTGGGACATGTAGCGCTCGCAGACCTCGCACGTGCGGTTCGACGTCGCGAATGCCGGTCTCGTCGATCCATCGCAGCCCCGGAACACCGTTGGCGACGCCGCGTCGCTGCAGCTCCGCGAGCCCCTCGAGCTCGGATTCAGATGTCGCGACGACGAGCTTGCCGCAGCGCTCGACCACGATGCCGCGCTCCTCGCAGTAGTCGTACATCGCAGCAGCGCCACGCGCACACAGCCGCGCCTTTGCTGATCCGGGCTTGTAATAGAGGCCCGAATGGATGACACCGCTGTTGTGCCCACTCTGGTGCCGGGCAGGACCGGACTCCTTCTCGACCACGAGCACGCGCCGTTCGCGTGCGCGAACAAGAACTTCACGCGCAACGGATAGTCCGACGATGCCGGCGCCTACGACGACGGTGTCGAAGCGCTCAGCGCTCAGCGCGTGACCTCACCACCAGATCGAAGATAGTCGAGACGGCGCACGGGGCGGCGGACTGGCCAGGTCGAGCTGCGCGAAGCGACCGTCGTCGCGACGCTCACCGGATCGCCAGGGAACGGCGGCCCCGAAGAACGGACCGCTGTACGCGAAGGAGTGGTACTCGCCGTTCTCACCACACGGATCGATGCCCGTCGCGGCGACATCGCGCACGAAATCCGCATCGATGACGCGGCCGAGCCAGGAAGCGTCGAGCTTCGCGGTCTCAACACAGGTGAGCACAGCGCGCCCGCCGATAGCGACGAACTCCGCGAGCAGCGCTGCCGGTGGCTCGCCCCACAGCGGCTCGACGTGCTCCAGGCCCGCGGCGCGCGTGCGCTCCTCGTACCACGCGCGGACGTCGGCAAGGTGGATGTCGCCGAACACGATCCCGCGACAACCCTGGCAGACCAGACCCGCGAAGGTCTCGCGGAGCGACGCATCGAACGTCTCCCAGTCCGTCGCGACGGCCACGAGCGGCACGCCGGCCGCCTCGGCCTGACGCGCGATCGCGTCGATCGGCGTGGCGTGGAACCGGACCCGTTCGGTCGCGCGGTCGTAGATGTTGATCAGCCATTCGACGTCGAGCCCCCGCTGCCGGGCGCGCCACAGCGCGTGGGCGCTGTCCTTGCCACCGGACCACATCAGCGCGTAGCTCATCCGGTGATGCCGTAGCGCGGGTCGACGACGCCCGCGCGCACCGCGTGCACGCACAGCCCGGCGATGCACCCGTTCGACGCGCAGCGCGCGATGCAGAGATGGCGGCGCGCGCAGTCCATGCAGTACCGCGCGCCCTTGCACACGTCGCAGCGCGCGTAGCGCTCGAGGTCGAGCGCGGCGTCGCACGTCGCGCAGCGGTCTCTAGACGGCACGGGCGTGGGGCTCCGCCGCGGGAGGCTCGGGGATCACGAACGGCCGTCCGTCGTACGCGACGACGCGCAGACCCGGGCCGAACACGCGTGCGACGAGCTCGGGCGTGATGACATGCGCCGGCGGCCCGTCGCGCACGACGCTGCCGTCCGCGAGCAGGACGACGCGCGTGGCGAACGCGGCGGCGAGGTTGAGGTCGTGGAGGACCGCGACGACGGCCAGACCGCGCACGCGTGCGAGGGACACGACGCGCTCCAGGGTCGCGCGCTGATGCGCGGGGTCGAGGTGCGCCGTCGGCTCGTCGAGGAGCAGCACGCCGGCTTCCTGCGCGAGCGCCATCGCGAGCACCGCGCGCTGACGCTCGCCGCCCGAGATGCGATCGATGCGGCGGTCGGCGAGGTCCCCCGCGCCGATGTCGTCGAGCGCGCGCGAGACGGCCCGCGCGTCGTCCGACCCGAGCGTCCCGAACGTTCCGAGCCGCGACGTGCGGCCGAGCGCGGCGATCTCGCGGACGGTGAAGGGGAACAGGGTCTCGAACACCTGCGGCACGACCGCGATGTGGCGCGCGACAGCGCGCCGGTCCAGCGCCGCGACGTCGACGCCGTCGATCGCGACCGCGCCCGACGAGGGCCCCAGCAATCCGGCGAGGACGCGCAGCAGCGTCGACTTCCCGGCGCCGTTGGGGCCGACGAGCGCGACGAGCTCCCCGGCCCGCACGACGAGATCGACGCCGCGCAGCACCTCGCGCTCGCCGTATCCGGCACGGATGCCGCGCGCGACGATGCTGCTCAAACGATCACCCGCCGCGAGCGCACGAGCAGCGCCAGGAAGAACGGCGCTCCAACGAGGCCGGTGATCACGCCCACCGGCAGCTCCGCGGGCGCGAGCGCGCTGCGCGCTCCGAGATCGGCGAGCACGAGCGCCATCGCTCCCGCCGGGACGCTCGCGACGATGAGCCGCCGATGCGTCGCGCCGAGCAGGAACCGCAGCGCGTGCGGGATCACGAGCCCGACGAAGCCGACGAGCCCGGCGATCGCCACCGCCGCGCCGGTGAGAAGCGCCGTCGTCGCCAGCACCGCCGCGGTGGTGCGATCGAGATCGACGCCGAGGGCCGCCGCGGTCTCCTCGCCGAACGCGTAGGCGTCGATGCGAGGCGCGAGGAGCAGCGCGCCGACGACGCCGACCGCGACGACGGCGGCGGCCACCGCGAGCTCGCTCCAGCTGATCACCGAGATGCCGCCCTGGAGCCACCCGAGCACGGCACGCAGGCGGAGCGCGAGACGATCGCTCGAGACCAGGATGAGCGTCACGAGCGCGCCCGCGAACGAGGTGAGGACGACGCCCGCGAGCAGAACGGTGAGGACGGTCGTCCGTCCGCCGAGTCGCGCCAGACGCCAGACCAGCGCGATCGCACCGATCGCGCCGACGAACGCCGCGAGGGGCACGAGGAGCGGCTCCAGTCCTAACGCGACGGCGATGACCGCGCCGAGCGACGCGCCCGCGGAGGTTCCGGTCACGAACGGATCGGCGAGCGGGTTACGCAGCAGGCCCTGGAGGAGGGCGCCGGCCGCCGCCAGCGCGCCGCCGACGAGCGCGGCACCCAGGACACGCGGCAGCCGGAGCTCGCGGATGATCGTGCCGCTCGTGTCGTTCGCGCCGAGGAGCGCGGAGAGCACGTCGCCGGGCGCGATCGCGACCGCTCCGACGAGGATGCCCGCGGCCGCGCTCACGACGAGCGCGACCGCGAGCAGCGCGAAGACGGTGATGGTGCGCACTAGGGGAAGAGCTCCGGATGGACGAGCTTCGCGTACGCCTCCGCCGCCTCACCGACGCGCGGGCCGGGGCGGCTGATCAGGTTCGGCGCGATCGTGACGATGCGCTTGTTCTTCACCGCGCTGATCACCGACCAGCCGGCCCGCGCGGCGACCTGGTCGGGCTTCGCCGAATAATCGGCCGCGGCGAGCACGATGATCTCGGGATCGCTGCGAAGGATCTCCTCCGCGGAGAGCTGCGGGTACGCGCTACCGGCGCGTGCGGCGACGTTCTGGCCGCCGGCGATCTCGATGAGATCGTGGATATACGACCCGGGCCCGACGGTGAAGATCTTGGTCGGATCGGACGCGTCGATCTCGTGGTAGATGCGCGGCTTGGTCGCCGCTGTGGCCGTCTTCGACCGGACATCGTCGACGCGCTTCTGGATGTCGCGCGCCATCGTGTCGCCATCGCTCCCGACCGCGCGCCCGAGCAGGCTCGCGGTGCGCGCGACGTCGCCGGCGGTCTGCGGGTCCACGACGAGCACGAGCAGGCCCGCGCCGGCGAGCTTCTCGATCGTGCCGTCCGAGAACTTCACGCTCAGGACGAGCTCCGGCTTGAGCGAGACGACCTTCTCGAAGTTCACCTTGACGCCGCCGACCTTCTCGAGCTGCTTCGCGGCGGCGGGCTCGTCCGAGAAGTCGTCCGCGCCCACGACGCGCGGACCGGCGCCGAGCGCGAACAGGAACTCGGTGATGGACGGGCCGATCGACACCATGCGCTCCGGTCGCTTGGGGACGGTGACAGAACGGCCCTGGAAGTCCGTGACGGTGACCGGGAACGCGGCCGGGGCGACGGTGGCGCTGGCGCTGGGTTGCCCTGTGGCGACGGGTGTCGCGGCGCCACAGGCGGCGACGAGGAGCAGGAAGACGGCGAGGAACGGCGCGAGGCGAGATCGCATCTGGCTCACTCCTTTTTCGCGAAGGCGTGTCGGCCGCGAGCAGGAGCACCAGGCGACCCGAGTTAGGACGAACGTCCATCACGGTTGCGCGACACCGCCGGAATCTCACCGGCTTCGCTGGGACCCTGCCTATTCAGTTGTGGGCATGCGAGGCGCTACGCGGACACGTGCTCGGTCGTGTACTTCACCGCGTCGGTGAGGTGGATCGCGAAGAGACGCTGAAGGGTCATCACGTGGGCACACAGACCCGAGGTATGGAAGTGATCGCACTCGCACGACCACTCATCTCCATGGAGCGCAACGCTATGGGAGCCATTGTCGCCGCGGAATCGGATCTCAAATTCCTGGAAGGTGATCCGCTGGGGCTCTTCGGCGTATCGCTTCGCCTTCTCGATCTTGGAGATGAGGCTCGAGTACATCCACCGACCTCCACCGCTCCGTCGTTCCGGCTGGCGCCGGACGGAAGCGATTCTAGGCCCGCGGGATAACGCTCGATTTTCCCTAGGGGATCGTGCCGGGGCTAGCTTGCCACCACACGCGGGTGCCTGTGCGGTGCGTCGTCGGCGATCGCGACAAGGCGCGCGACCGGGATGCTCAGGAACGCGGTCACGACCGCGGGATCGAACTGCGAGTTGGCACAGCGGCGTATCTCTTCACGCGCCGCGTCGATGAGAAGGCTGCGACGGTAGGGACGGTCGCTGGTCATCGCGTCGAACGAGTCGCCGACCGCGAAGATGCGGGCCCCGAGCGGGATGCGGTCGCCCTTGAGTCCATCCGGGTAGCCCATGCCGTCCCAGCGCTCGTGATGGTGCCGGACGATGCGCGCGACGTCCTCCAGGAAGGGGATGCCGGAGATGATCCGCGCGCCGAACTCGGGGTGGCGCTTCATGACCGCCCACTCCGCTTCGCTGAGCGCGGTCGGCTTGCGGAGCACGTTGTCCGGCACGCCGATCTTGCCCACGTCGTGGAGCAGCGCGCCGCGGCGCAGCGTCGCGAGTTCCGGGCCCTTGATGTTCAGCTGCTCGAGCAGCAGCTCCATGTACGCGACCACCCGATCCGAGTGACCGCCTGTCTCGTTGTCGCGGAAGTCGAGCGCGTTGGTAAGTGCGGTGAGGGTCGCATCGTAGGTGCGCTCGCGCAGCGCGAGGGCGTCCTCGAGCGCGCCGGCCTGCGCGACGATCCGCCGCGCGGAGCGGACGTAGACGCCGCGGAGGATGAGCCAGGGCAAGGCCGCGCCAAGCGTGATGATCCCCACGATCGTCGCGGCATCGACACCGCGCCCGACGAGATACGCGGTGCCGGCGCCGAGGACCAGCGCGCTGGCAGCGAGGACGGCGGCAAGGGCCAGCGAGAAGCGCGTGACCGGACTCGGCCCGCCGCGCCACAGGTCTCTCATCGCGCGTGAGCATCACCGGCGGCCGTCGGACGCGGATACCTCGCGCGGGGGATGGGGGGTGGCTGGCGGGTATCGGTGTTTAGGGCCGAGGCGGCTCGTATGCCCGCCACGCATTCAGACCGTGCGCAGTAGACGGCCAGGCGAGCTCCTCGAGCGACGGCAGCTCCTCGCGCGGGAAGAACCGCGCCTCGGACGCCTCGTCCGGCGCGACGCGCAGCTCGCCACGCTCGATGCGCGCGCGATACACCACGACCAGGATCGGGAAGCCGGGGCGCATCCAGCTCGCGAGGAGACCCTCGAGTGTCACGTGGAAGCCTGTCTCCTCTTCCGTCTCCCGCACCGCGGCCTGTTCCGGCGTTTCGTCAGCCTCGACGAGGCCGCCGGGAAGCGCCCAGTGGCCATCACGCGGACCGTAGTTGAGACGCACCAGGAGCACGCCGCCACCGCGCTCCACGATCGTGTTCGCGCCGATCTGGACGTGCATGAAGTCGGCGAAGCCGCACACCGGGCAGGTCGGCCGGTCGCGGCCGTCGATGCGCGTCGGGACGAGCGCCGTGCCGTCGCGCGGGCAGAACGCGAAGCGGGCGACACGGTGCATCACGACCGGTAGGGTCTCACCCCTCGGCGAGTCGGTCCTTCAGATAGTCGATCGACTTCACCGGCGTCGGGTCGGCGCCGTTGAGCAGCGCGACATAGAAGGAGACGTAGTCCGTGAACAGGGTCAGCTGGAGGACCTCGGACAGCATGCTGGATCCAGTGAACTGGACGGTCTTGTGCGCGATGCTCGCCCGATCGAGGAGCTCGCGCGTGACGTCGAAGCGCAGCTTGTGACGCGGGTTGTCGCGGTCGCTCCGGAGCAGGAGAACGATCAGCGCGTCGCGCGCGACGTCGGGATGCGGGAAGCCGACGACGGCGTTGTGGTTGAGCTCGCTCATGACGTCGAACGCCGACCAGTTCTTGGCGTTCTCGTTCCACTGTCCTTTGACCCGCCGGGCCATCACACCCAGGACACCCGCGCCGTACGCGAAGACGATGCGACCGTACAGCTCGACCGCGAGCTTCTTCGCGTCATTCGTCCGCGCGCCCTCGTGCACGCGCTCCTCGAGCATCGCGAGATCCGCCAGGGCCGCATCGATGTCGGTGGAGAGATCCCGCACGAAGCCGAGACGCACGAGCGAGCCGAGGACCAACCCGAGGGAGTAGCCGAGCGCGGCGCGCGGCTGCGCCGCGTACGCGAACGTGATGACCGGATACTTGGCCGCCCGCGCGAGCTCGGCGATCCGACCGCCGGTCGTGAGCACGAGCACGCGCGCGCCGCGGCGCTGAGCCTCCTTGAAGCTCGAGAGCGTCTCCTCGGTGTTGCCCGAATACGACGACGCGATGACCAGCGAGTCGCGTCCGACGTAGGCGGGGAGTCCGTAGTCGCGATGGACGCTCATCGGGACCTTCAGCTCGTCGGCGAGGAGCGCCGCCGCGAGGTCGCCGCCGATCGCCGAGCCTCCCATGCCGGCGACCGTGATGTTGCGCACGTCGCCGTGCGCCGGCGGCAGCTGGGCCGCGCGCGCGATCGACCACGCTTCGCGCACCTGCTTCGGAAGATCCTTGATGCGCTCGAGCATGTTGCCGGGATCCGCCGCCCGGATGCGTTCGACCGATTCGATGACCGTAGAGTCCATCAGCTGCCCCCCCGCACCATCTTCTCGCCGAGGTCGAGCATCGGCTTTACCTCGCTCTCGTCGCGCGTCTCGGTGTACACGCGCACCAGCGGCTCCGTCCCGGAGAGGCGGACCAGGAGCCACGAGCCGTCGTCGACGAAGAACTTCACGCCGTCGCCGGTGTCGAGGTCGACGACGCGCTTCACCGCGTGCCCCGCGAGCTCGCGCGGCTTCGCGCCGCGGAGCCGCTCCATGATCCGCGGCGTCTCCTCGCCGTAGGTCGCGGCGTCCAGGCGGAGGTCGCGTCGCAGATAGAAGGACGGGCCCGCAAGATCCATCAGCTCGGCGATGAGCTGGGACGGCTTCTTCTTCGTCTTCAGCATGAAGTCGAGGAAGAACAGGTCGGCGACGATGCCGTCGCGCTCGGGCAGGTGCATCGCGAAGCCGAAGCCGCCCGACTCCTCGCCGCCCATCATCGCGCCGGTCTCCTGCATCTTCGGTCCGATGTATTTGAAACCCACGGGCACCTCGTACACCGGAACGCCGTACTTCTCGCCGAGGCGATCGACCATCGAGGTCATGTTCACGGTCTTCACGACCGGCTTGCGCAGCTTGCGGACCTCGATGAGGTACCACATGAGCAGCGCGTACGTCGTGAGCGTGGTGACGAAGCGTCCCTGCTCGTCACCGAGCCCGGCGCGGTCCGCGTCGCCGTCGACCGCGAGGCCGACGTCGGCCTTCTCCGCGGTGATCCGCGCGAGGAACTCGTCGGTGTTCGGCGGGATCGGCTCGGGATTGAGCCCGCCGAAGTACGGATTGCGCTCGGCATGGAGCTCGACGATCTGCGTCTTGCCACCGCCGAGCAGCCGCGGGAAGTAACCGCTCGCGCTGCCGTACAGCGGCTCGCACACGATGCGATAGCCGGCCGCGCGGAAGGCATCGAGGTCGAACAGCTCCGCGACGCGCGCGAGGTAATCCGGCGCCGGGTCGAAGAGCTCGACCCGGCCCGCGGCCTTCGCCTCATCGAACGGCATGCGTTTCACGTCCTGCGGCCGCGATTCCAGCGGCCGGATGACGGCCTCGAGCTCCTTCAGCATCTCCGGCGCGGCGGCGGCCCCGGTCTCCGACTTCACCTTGAAGCCGTTGTCGGGCCATGGGTTGTGGCTCGCGGTGATCACGATCCCGGCCTTGGCCCTCTTGCGCATCGTCGCGTACGAAAACGACTGCGTCGGGGCCGCGGCCGTCGCGAGGAACACGTGGATGCCGTGCGCGGCGACGACCTCCGCGGCGGCGGCCGCGAAGTGCTCCGACGCGAAACGGCGGTCGTAGCCGATGACGACGCCGCGGCCGGCCTCGCCGCTCTTCTCCACCCACTCCGCCACGGAGTGCGCGCAGACGCGCACCGCGTCGAAGGTGTAGTCCTCCGCGATCCGCGCGCGCCAGCCGTCGGTGCCGAACACGATCTTGCTCAGGCCCGGACCTCCGCCCGCACCTGCCCGCGCCAGTACTCGAGCGTGTCGGCGAGCGACGTGCGCAGATCGATGGCCGGCGCCCACCCCGTCCGCCTGCGGAAGCGGCCGGCGTCGAGCGCGAGCGTCGCGGGCACGGACCGCACGCGCTCGGGATCGAGCTCGCCGTGCACCAGCACCCGCGCCAGTGCGATGAGCGTTTCGAGGATCTCGGCCACCGAGACGGCATGGCCGCTGCCGACGTTGTACACGGCGGCCCCGGGGTCGGCGATGTCCGTGGCCAAGGCGTACGCGGCGGCCATGTCGCGGACGTCCAGGAAGTCGCGCCGCGCGTCGAGCATGCCGTGCTTCACAACGGGCTCCGCGACGCCGGCCTCCGCCTCAGCGATCTGTTTCGCGAACGCCGAGGCGGCGAGCTCCGGATGCTGCCGCGGCCCGATCTGGTTCGCGGGACGGAGCACCGTCGTCGCGGCCCGACGCCGATCGCCGAACTCGCGGACCAGCGCCTCGGAGGCGACCTTCGTCGCGGCGTAGACGTTCGCGGGCCGGAGCGGCGCGCGCTCGTCGACGATCTCGCCATCCGCGGTGCCGTACACGTCCGCGCTCGAAGCCATGACCAGCCGAACCTCGGGTTGCGCGTCGAGTGCCGCGAGCAGCGTGGCGGTGCCGAGAACGTTGACGCGTACCGCCGAGACGGGATCGCGCGCCGCGAGCGTCGGAACGGCCTGCGCCGCGAGATGGACGACGGCGTCCGGCCGCGCGGACTCGATCACCCCGCTCAGCGCCGCCGCGTCAAGGATGTTGCCGCGATGCACATGCACACGGTCCGCCACCGCGGCGAGATGTGGATACGGCGGATCCTCGTGCGCGATGCCATGCACGACGACCCCCTGCGACACGAAGCGTTCGGCGAGATGGCTGCCCGCGAAGCCCGTGATGCCGGTGATGAGGACGGTGCGGGGCATCTCGGAAGAGTATTAGGTCGCGGCGGTCAGCGCCGCGTGCGTACGATCACGCGGACCACATCGGCCGGGCGACGAGAAGACCATCCTCGCGCGCGACCGGGAGCGCGAAGTCGAAACGGTCGACCTGGCATGCAAGCTCGGCGTCGCGGCGCGGGAACCAGTCGGGCCAGCTCGGGTCTTCGTGCTGCCAGAGCGATGCGATGATTCCGTCGACGTCCACCGGCGCCCCCGTCAGGCGCGCGGCGATGTAGTGGGCGCAGGCCTCGTCCTCCTCGGACGTCTCGGTGCCGCCGTGGCCGGTGGCGACGACCGTCACGTCACCCGGGCGCTGCAGAACGTATCGGATCGTCGCTGCGGCGATGACGAAGCTCGCAAGGACGATGTCTCGCGCGCCCGCCGCGGCGCTCACGCTCTGCGTGCCGCCGCTGGTGCGCTGAACCACCCGGCGGCCGGTGAGGTCGAGCCGTTCGATCGCCGACGGCGAGTTGCCGACGTCGAAGCCCGGGATCGGACGCCCGCCGATCTCCCCGGTGAGGAAGAGCGACGGATCGGCGCGCTTGAGCGCGAGGGCGTGCTCGTGATCCGCCACGAGCACGATCTCGCGTGCGCCGGCAGCGATGCAGAACGCGGCGGTCGTGAAGGCACGGAAGACGTCGACGACGACGGCGTGACCGCTCGCCTGGCGCGCGCCGTCGAGGAAGCGCGTGACGCGGACGTTCATGCCCGAGATCTCAGAGCACCGTCGCGGTGAACGGCCGCCTGCCGCTCGCGAAACGCCCCAGCGATAGATCGCTGATGTCGAGGGTGTGCGCGCGCCCGTCGAGCATCTCTTCGACGACGAGCTGCGCCGTCGCGGGCGTGTGCATGAACCCATGACCGGAGAAGCCCGCCGCGACGAAGAGACCCGCGACGCCGGGGACAGCGCCGACGACGGGATGGTCGTCCGGGGTCATCTCGTAGTAGCAGGACCACGCCCCCGTGACGCGAAGATCCGCGAAGAGCGGATGACGCCACGCCGCACGCGCGCGGACCCACGGCTCGAGCGACTGGGGGACGACGAGCGGCGCGAACTCGCCGGGGACGAATGCGGCCGGCGGCGCACCGGGACCCTTCTCCACCCGACCATCGGACGTGAGGTTCGGCATCGCGAAGCGCTGCGCCGCGCCTTTGGGCCGGAAGTGGAAACCGGATTCCCATTCGATCGTCAGCGGGACGCGCGAGAGCGTCGGGTACGGACCCGACTCCATGATCGACCGCGCGTACGCCCAGATCGGGATCGCGACCCCGGCCGTCGCGGCGAGCGATGCCGTCCAGCAGCCCGTCGCGAGCAGCACCCGGTCGCACGAGATCACCCCGTCGGTCGTGCGGACACCCCTCACGCGGTCGCCCTCGCGCACGATCGCGAGCGCCGCGACACCTTCGCGGATCCTCACGCCGCCGAGCTGCGCGAACGCGGCGAATCCCGCGAGCGCCTCGAGCGGATCGCCGTAGCCGTCCTCCGCGCCGAAGCGTCCGCCGACGAGGTCGTCGGTACGGATGCCCGGGACGAGCCGCTCGATCTCGGTCCGATCGACCATCTCGACGTTCACGCCGACGCGCTCGTACAGCGCGATCGGCTCGTGCAGCTGCGCGAGGCCTTCGGCCGTCTCAGCGATGAAGAGGTAGCCGCGCTGCTGGAAGTCGTGCCGCGCGCCGGTGCGGTCTTCGAACGTGCGCCAGAACGCGACGGCGAGCTTCGACAGACGCACGTCGAGCTCGTCGACGAACTGATGGCGGATGCCCCCGAGGCCGCCCTTGCTCGTGCCCTGCCCCAGCCGATCGCGCTCGATGAGAACGACGTCGTGCTCGCCCCGCTCGGCCAGGAAGAACGCCGAGGCGCATCCCTCCACGCCGCCACCGACGATGACGGTCGACGCGGTCGTCAACCCGGCGTCTCTTCGAAGCGGAGCTTCCCGTCCTGCTCCGAGATCCGTCCGAAGCGCGGGACGTCGTGCGTGAAGCCCACGATCCACCGCTCGGAAACCGCCCGCGGCAGGATGACCTTCTTCGCGGCGAGCGTCTCCAGCGGGAACAGGTCGAACGCGGGGATCCATGGCAGGCGCAGGTGATGGCGATCGGGCATGAAGTCCGACGAGAAGAACAGCGTCTCGCCGGCGTCGCTCACGCGCACCGTCTGCGTGCCACGCGTGTGTCCGGGCAAGCGATCGAGGCGGATGCCCGGCAGGATCTCGACGCTCTCGTCGATGAGCTCGAGCTTTCCTGTCGCCTCGAGCGGCGCGTAGTCGTCGGCGAAGTACGAGCCGCGCGTGCGCTCGTTGGGCGCGTTCGCGTCGACCCACTCGAGGCGTTGGAACACGTACGACGCGCGCGGGAACGTCGCGACGATCGCGTCGCCGTCGCGGTACGTGTTCCCGCCGGCGTGGTCGAAGTGCAGGTGCGTGTTCACGACGAGCGTGACCTCCTCCGGTCGCACGCCGCGGCGCGCCAGCTCGTCGAGCAGGCGCGGCGGCCCGTCGATGCCGAAGATCTCCTTCGACCGGGCCGTGAGCTTCGGGCCCGCGCCCGTTTCGACCACGACGACGTTGCCCGCGCCGTCGCGGATGAGGAGGCAGTTCATGTCCATCGCGACGCGATTGCGCTCGTCCGCCGGCTTCTCCCGCTCCCACAGCGTCTTCGGGACGATGCCGAACATCGCGCCGCCGTCGAGCCGGACGATGCCGTCGCTGAAGATCTCGACCTGGAACCGACCGACACGCACGAAAAGGCAGTATGGCGCTGTGAAGGACGTGCGCGCGCAATTCGGAAAGACCGCCGCGGCGTACGTGTCGAGCGCGACGCACGCCTCGGGTGAAGATCTCGACCGGCTCATCGCCATCGCGGCACCACGCAGCGGCGAGCGGGCCCTCGATCTCGGATGCGGCGTGGGCCACACCCTGCGGCGCGTCGCACTACTCGTCGCGTTCGCCGTCGGAGCCGACGCGACGCTCGAGATGATGCAGGTCGGGCGCGCGAGCGTCGTGACGGCGCCGAACGCGGCGTTCGCGCAGTCGGACGCGGCCGCTCTGCCGTTCGCCGATGCGACGTTCGACCTCGCGACCTGCCGTCTCGCCGCGCATCACTTCAGCGACGCCGCGTCCGCGTTCCGCGAAGTGGCGCGGGTGCTGCGGCCCGGTGGCCGCTTCGTCCTCGTCGACAATTACGCGCCGCATGCGGGCGCGCTCGACGTGTTCATCAACGAGCTCGAGACGGTCCGCGACGCATCGCACGTTCGCAACCACACGCTCGCCGGGTGGCGCGCGCTGCTGGAGGACGCGGGGCTTCGCGCCGGGGTCGAGTCGGAGCTGATGACGACGAAGCTCACCACCGACGGTTGGCTCGAGCGGTCGCAGACACCGGCCGATCGGGCCGCGGAGGTGCGACGCCGCTTACGCGAGGCGCCGGCGGCGGTGCGCGACGCATTTGACATCACCGAAACGACATTCGCCGTGCCGAAGCTCGTCATGCTCGCATGGAGGTCCACATGATCGCGAACCGCTCCGTGCCCTCCGCCACGGTCATCCCGGTGCTCGCGTACGACGACGTCGAGATCGCGAGCGATTGGATCTGCCGCGCATTCGGATTCGCGGAGCGTCTGCGCATCGGCGATCACCGCGCCCAGCTCGTGTTCGGCGACGGTGCCGTCATCCTCACCAGCCGCGGCATCAAGGGCGGCGGGACCGTGCACGTGCGCGTCGGCGACGCGCGCCGTCACCACGAGAACGCCAAGAAGGCCGGCGCGAAAATCCTGCAACCTCCGACCGACCAGCCGTACGGTGAGAGGCAGTACAGCGCTGAGGACATCGGTGGCCACGTCTGGACGTTCTCGCAGTCGATCGCGGACGTCGATCCGGCCTCGTGGGGTGGCACTCTTCGATAACCTGCCCGCGCTCCGCCAGGTCCCGTCAGCGACCGCGGCGCAGATGGCCGAGGCCGACCGCGTCGCGTCCGAGGAGCTTGGGATCCCGCTCGAGGTGCTCATGGAGAACGCGTCGAACCAGATCGCTACGGCGGCGCGCCTCTTCCTCGGCGGCGTCGCGGGCAAGCGCATCGTGGCGTTCGCCGGCAGTGGGAATAACGGCGGCGACGCGCTCGGTGCGCTCCGGCATCTGAGCGGCTGGGGCGCGCAGGTGCGGGCCGTGCTCTCGGGTCCCGCGGATCGGTTGCGCCCGCCGGCGAGGCGGCAGCACGACATCCTCGCGAAGCTCGGCGTGACACACGACACCGCACCGGTCGAGGATGCGGATCTGCTCATCGACGGCCTGCTCGGCTACAGCGTGACCGGTCCGCCGCGCGACGCCGTCGCCGATCTCATCCGCGCCGCGAACACGTCGCGCCTGCCGATCCTCGCGGTCGATATTCCCTCGGGCCTACACCCGGACACCGGGGATCCGCTCGGAATCACGGTCCGCGCCGCGCTCACCGTCACGCTCGCGCTGCCGAAACGTGGACTGATCGCGACGCGCTCGCAGGCGCTCGTCGGCGACCTGCTCCTCGCCGACATCGGCATCCCGCCGCAGGCCTTCGACCGTGTCGCGATCGAGACACGCGGCCTGTTCGAGAGCGGCGACCTCGTCCGTATCATCCGCTGATGGGCTGGACGCTTCTCCTTCTCGGTCTCTTGTTCGCGCCGATCGTTTGGGGCCTCACCAAGGGCCGCGGCGTGCGTGACGTGACCGAAGATCACGATGGTATGAGCGGCTACGGCGACTTGATCAAGCGCCGCGATTTCCCGGCGCCCCACAGCGGCGCGTCCGGCGGGCCGCGCTAAGGTGCCGCTGCAAGGCAAGCGGCTCGCGTTCATCGGCGGCGGGACGATGGCCGAGGCGATGATCCGGGGCCTGCTCGACAAGCATCTCGTGCCGCCGTCGCACGTCCTCGTCACCGGTCCGCGACGCGAGCGGCGCGCGGAGCTCACAAAACAGTTCGGCGTGAAAGCGCTCGCGTCGAACGCTGAGGCCGCCCAGGGCGCGCACATCGTCGTGCTGTCGGTGAAGCCGCAGGTCCTGCCGACGGTGCTGCGCGAGCTGCGCGGGAAGCTGCGCGCCGATCAGCTCGTGCTGTCGATCGTGGCCGGCGCCCCCCTGGTCGTGCTGCGCGAGGGCCTGGACCACGCGACGATCGTTCGCGCGATGCCCAACACGCCCGCGCAGATCGGGATGGGCATCACCGCGTGGTGTGCCACGGCGAGCGTCGACCGCGATCAGCGCGATCGCGCGAAAGCGATCCTCGGCGCTCTCGGTGAGGAGATCGAGGTCGAGGAGGAGGGCATGGTCGACATGGCGACCGCGCTCTCCGGCACCGGTCCGACCTACGTGTTCCTCTTGATGGAGGCGCTCGTCGACGCGGGCGTGCATCTCGGGTTCTCGCGTCGCGTGGCCGAAGAGCTCGTGCTCCGCACCGTGGAGGGCTCCGCCGCGTTCGCGCGACGGAGCGGCCGTCATCTCGCGGAGCTGCGGAACATGGTCACGTCCCCCGGGGGCACCAGCGCGGCGGCCATCTACGAGCTGGAGAAGGGCACCATGCGCACCGTCTTGTCGCGTGCGGTCTACGCAGCGTTCGTGCGCACGCGCGAGCTGGGCGCCGAGGCGCAACAGAAGCTGCAGAGAACGAAGCCGTGAGGGACGCGCTGGTCCTGATGGCCGCCGTCCTCGTCGGCTTTTTTCTTCTCGGGTTCGACCAGCGGACCGACGACACCGGCGTCGAGGCGGGGCTCATCCTCGCGCTCTCGCTCGCGCTCGCGCTTGCCGCACCGCTGCGCTGGGTCGCCGTCGCGTTGGGAGTCGCGCTGCCTATCGTCGCGGCCAGCTTGTTCAATGGGCGGCTGGATGTCGCAGCCGTCGTTCTGGGGATCGCCGCACTCGGGGCGCGTCTGGGCTGGCTGATGCGGCGGGGGTCGCTGCTCGCGGTGCGTTAGGCCGGCGCGACCTGATTGACCTCGAAGCGCTCGCCCTGGTTCGAGATCTCCGCGTGCGCGTCGATCGTCTTGAGCCATGCGGCGCCGCCCGCAGCCAGAGCCTCGAACGTCTTCGCCTCGGAGCGGCTGGGCCAAAGGAGCACGGTGTGCTCGTGCGGCGCACCTTCGGAGAGGAAGCGTTCGAGGTCGGGTCGCGAGCTCAGGACGAGCGCGGCGCCAGTCTTCGCGCCCTGAGGCGCCCACGCGACAACGCGCGGTGACCATGCGGAGAGCCAGCTCGGAGCGGCACCTTTGTATCCGACGACCGCCACCAGCGGCGTCGGTCCGAAGTCCCAGAGCCACGCGGCCGTTTCGGCGACGGTCTCCGGGTCGGCGAGCGGACGGTATTCCGCGTCGGCCGGCGGGAGATCGACGACGAACCGGTCATATGCGACCTGGCTCACCTGCATGTCGCGCTAGGAGTAGCACCGAGCGCCGAATCCAGCAGCGACCGACCGGTATCGGTCGGGACTAGTACTGGAGTACTACGAGCCGGAGCGCCGCAGGCGCGGATCGAGGGCGTCCCGCAGTGCGTCGCCCAGGAAGTTGAAGGCGAAGACGGCGGTGAAGATCGCCACGCCGGGGCCGACGCTCATCCACCACTTCAGGTTCGACAGGTACCGCTGTGAGTAGTTGATGTCCTGGCCCCACGACGGATAGGGCGGCTGGGGACCCAGGCCGAGGAACGACAGCGCCGCCTCGGCCAGGATCGCGAACGCCGTTGAGAGCGTGGCCTGGACGATGAGCGCGTTCATCACGTTCGGGAAGATGTGGCGCATGACGATGCGGAGCGGAGAGGCGCCGATCGTGCGGGCGGCCACGATGAACTCGCGTGCGCGCACCGCCAGGACCTGCCCGCGCGTGAGACGCGCGTACGCCGGGATCGCGACGATGCCGATGGCGATCATGGCGTTCTGGATCTGAGGACCGAGAGCGGACGTTATCGCGATCGCGAGGATGAGCGCGGGAAACGCGAGCAGCGCGTCGATCCCGCGCATGACGAAAAGATCGAACTTGCCGCCGAGATAACCCGCGGCGAGACCGAGCGAAGTGCCGACCAGGAGGCCGATGGAGACCGAGATCACGCCGACCGAAAGGCTGACGCGCGCGCCCCACATCACGCGGGACAGCACGTCACGTCCGAGATCGTCGGTCCCGAGCCAGTGCGTCGGACCAGGTGGGATCAATGAGTCCGTCGGGACGACCTTGATGGGATCGTACGGCGCGATGAAGGGGGCGAACGCGGCGACGAAGAGCCAGGCGAGGACGATCGTGCCTCCGATGATCATCCGCGGATTGCGCCGCAGGAAGTACAGCGCGGAGGAGAGCCGATCGTCGCCGGCGCGGCGCATGACGATCGGGACGGCGGTGCCGGTCACTACGCGGCCGCCGTGTCATATGAGATGCGGGGGTCGATCCACGCGTAGAGGACGTCGACGAGAAGAGTGCTGAGCATGAACGAGAACGCCGATACGAGGACGACGCCCTGCACGACGGGATAGTCGTTCGAGGGTATGGCTTGCACGGCCAGCCGACCGACGCCGGGCCAGAAGAAGATCGTCTCCGTGATCACGGCGCCTTCGATGATCGCCCCGATCTGGATCCCGACGAGCGTCACCACCGGGATGAGCGCGTTCTTGAGCGCATGACGGACGATGACCGTCCTCTCGCGTAGGCCTTTGGCGCGCGCGGTCCGCATGTAATCGTGCCCGAACACATCGAGCAGGCTGGATCGCACCTGCCTCAGGTTCAGCGCGAGGCTCGCGGTCGCCAGGGTCACCGCGGGCAGGACCAGCCGTCGCAGGTTCTCGCTGACGTCGGTCGTCAGCGGCACGTACCCGCCCGGCGGGAAGATCCGGCCGGGGATCACGTATGCGAACAGGAGAATGAGGAGCACGCCGAGGAAGAAGGTCGGGAACGACACACCCATCAGGGTGATGCTGGACGACAGCAGATCGACGAATGAGTTCCTCTTGATTGCCGACAGGATCCCGATGACGAGCGCGAAGGTGATAGAGATCCCCAGGGCCGCAAGACCAAGCTCGAATGTCGCCGGCAGCCGCTCGATGATCGCCTCGGAGACTTTCTGCTTGGTCTGGAACGATCGTCCGAGATCCCCCTGCATGGCGCGACTCAGCCACGCGACGTACTGCACCGGAACGGGCTGATCGAGGCCGAGGTCCCTGCGGATCGCGGCAAGGACGACAGGATCGCGGTCCTCGCCCGCGAAAACGATCACTGGATCGGCGGGCGAGAGGCGCGCGAGGGCGAAGACACCGATGGTGACGAGGAACGCCACGGGGATCATGAGCACGAGGCGACGGAGGATGTAAGTGGTCACTCCGCCGCCTCGCTGTTCATTCGTGCAAGAGCTGTTACTTGCCTAGCTGTGCGTTCTCGAAACGCGGGATGCGGTCGGGATAGGACGTCATGCCGGTCAGGTTCTTCACGGTGAGGATGGGCGAGACGCCGAAGCGATACCAGACGCGAGCGGGATCGTCGACGACGTAGATCTGCTGAGCCTGGAGCAGCAGCGTCTTCCGTTTCGCGGGATCCGATTCGACGCGCTGCGCCTTCATGAGCTCGTCGACCTTCGCGTTGGAGTACGACGAGTCGTTGTTCGGAGCCCCGGTCACGACGTGGTCGTAGGTGTTCCCGTCCGGGTCGAGCCGGCCGGACCAACCGATGAGGGTCATACCCAGGTGCTTGTGGGCCTGCTGCAGCGTCACGATCTCGTTGAACAGCTGGGTCTTGATGTCGGCGGTGATGTCGGCCTTCGCGAGCTGCGCTTGCATGAGCTGCGCGAGCTGCAGCGTGGGCGGATCGCCCGAGGAGACCAGCAGCTCGAACTTGAGCGGCCCCTTGCCCACTTCGTTGACGAGTTTCTTCGCGCCCTCGACGTCGGCCTTCGGCCACGGCTTGAAGCTCGCGTCGAAGGCGAACTGGGCGGGCGAGATCGGACCCCAGCCGGCGATGCCGATGCCCTGGAATGGCCCCTTGCTCAGGAGCTCATCACGGTCGATCGCCATGGCCACGGCCTTGACGTAGCGACGCTCGTTGAAGACGAAGCCGGGGAGCTCGTTGGGGATCAGGCTGTCCCAGGCGAACGATCCGACCTCGAGATAGGTCAGCGTCGGGTCGGCTTTGACGGCCGGCACGTCCTTGCCGGTGACATTGTTCAGGACCTGTGCATTGCCGGTGCGCAGGTTCGTGAGACGCACGTCCGAGTCTTGGATCGGCTTGACGATGATCTTGTCGAGGAAGGGCAGCTTGTTGCCCGCGCTGTCCTTGCCCCACCAGTCCGGGTTCCGCTCGAGGGTGTAATGGTCCGCCTTCACGGCCTCGGCGAGGATGAAGGGCCCGGTGCCGGCCTTGAACGGCTTCAGGGTGAAGTCGGCACCCATCGCCTCGACGACCTTCTGGCTGACCATCATGCCGGCGCGGTCGACGAGCGCACCGAGGAGCGGCGAGAACGCCTGCTTCAGATTGAAGCGGACGGTCGAGGCATCAACGACGTCGACGGTGTCCACGGATGCCAGGTCGCCCGTTCGGGACGAGTTCTTCCCGGTCTTATAGCGCTCGATGTTCCACTTCACCGACGCGGCGTCGAAGGGCGTGCCGTCGTGGTACTTCACACCCTGGCGAAGCTTGAACGTCACTTGTTTGCCGTCGGAGGAGGTCGTCCAGGACTCCGCGAGCCACGGGATGATCTCGCCCTTCGGCGACACTCGGACGAGAGAGTCGTACATCGCGTAGTGGATGTTCCGGTCGACGAAGAGCGACGAGAGCATCGGATCGAGATTGCTGACGTCGTTCTCGAGCGCGAAGGTGATGGTCCCGCCGTAGGTCGCCTTCGCGCCGGCGGGCGAGCCCGTCGCGGCACCACCGGTCGTGCCCGTACCAGTCGTGCCGGCACACGCACCGAGGACCAACGCGAGCGTCGTCAGGATCGTGAGCAGACGTGTCATGAAACCCCTCCCGACCTTTGATTAGGGCACGGAGGCGGCCGGCAAAGTCGGGCGCCTCCGGACGGGATTCGCCGGTCGTCGTGGAGGATACGTCGGGCTGGTCGGACCAGTTCAGCGTTCCGGCCGGCGAAACACGCTGCTCGGGCAAGAGAACGGGGCGGCTCGCGCCGCCCCGTCACGCACGGGCTTGCTTAGGAGCGGTCTTGGACGGTCGAGCTGCGCATGCGGTCCTTCTCGACGCGTTCGCCGCCCTTCTGACCGAAGGCCGGGAGGATGCGCCGCGGACTTTCCGACACGACCTCGCGCCGCTCGGCGGTGCGTGTCACCGTCGCCGCGGCGGGCCGGACCGGCGTCACCATCGCGACGGCGTGTGTCGGCGCGAGCAGGCCGCCGAGCCAGCCGCCGAAGATCGCGGCGAGGAAACCGAGGATCGCGCCGAAGGTGAGCGCGTCACCCAGGGCATACAGGTTGAGGTCGCGAACGCCCGGGATGATGTCGGCTGCCGAGCGGATGCCCGACGCCGCGAAGAGACCGTTGTCGGCGGCGACGCCGAGCAGCATCAGCACGAGAAGCACGAAGAGCGTGAAGAACGCCGTCATCATCCCGTGCCAGCTGGTGCGATAGCCGGCCATGCGTCCCGCCACATAGCCGCCGACGATGTAGGAAAGGAACAGACCGAGGACGACCGGGACGGCGACGGCGATGTCGCCGTTCGCCGGCGTGCCGGGCACGACCAGTAGGCCCGCAACGATGGGCGCGAAGATGACGGATGCACCGATGGTCGCGACCCAGCCGCCGAGCACTGCGCCCCATGAGGTGCTGGCCGGACGCACGACCAAATTCGAATTCGACACCACAAGACCTCCTTTGAAACGAGTTCGGGCGGCCACCTTCACTCGCCGCTCCGGACCTGTCCTGTGCCGTGCAAATCCCGGGCCGCACGGCCCGAGGGCAGCCTGCTAGGCGAGCGCTGCCTTCGCTCCGGCGGCCCGGGCCAGCTTCTGGGCGAGGTCGGTGCGCTCCCAGGGAAGGTCGAGGTCCGGCCGGCCGAAGTGTCCGTAGGCCGCGGTCTGCCGGTAGATCGGACGGCGCAGGCCGAAGCGCTCGATGATCGCGCCCGGTCGGAAGTCGAAGTGCTCCGCGATGAGCTTCTTGATCGTCTCGTCCGCCACCGTACCCGTGCCGAACGTCTCCACGTTGAGCGAGATCGGTCGGGCGCCACCGATGACGTACGCGAGCTGCACCTCGAAGCGATCCGCAAGACCCGCCTGCACGACGTTCTTCGCGACATAGCGCGCCGCGTACGCGGCGGACCGGTCGACCTTGGTCGGATCCTTGCCGCTGAACGCCCCGCCGCCGTGTCGCGCGTATCCGCCGTAGGTGTCGACGATGATCTTGCGTCCGGTCAGGCCGGCGTCGCCCATCGGCCCGCCGATCGTGAAGGCGCCGGTGCCGTTCACGATGTAGATCGTCCGAGCGTCGAGCCAGCGCTCGGGGATCGCCGCCTTCACGACGACGTCACGGATCTCGGCCTCGATGCGGTCGTGCGAGACGCCCGGATCGTGCTGCGCTGCGACGACCACGGTGTGCACACGCTGCGGGACCCCGCGCGCGTACTCGACGGTGACCTGGCTTTTTCCGTCGGGACGCAGCCACGCGAGCCGCTTCGATTTGCGCGCCGCGGCGAGCTCCTTCGCGACCGCATGCGCGAGCGTGATCGGGAGCGGCATTAGCTCGTCGGTCTCGCGCACCGCGAAGCCGAACATCATTCCCTGGTCGCCCGCGCCGAGCTCGTGAGGATCCGTTCCCGCACGGGACTCGAGCGAGTCGTTCACGCCCTGCGCGATCTCGCGCGACTGCTCCTTGATCGCGGTCAGCACGCCGCAGCTCTGATAGTCGAAGCCGTAGTCGGCGTTGACGTAGCCGATGTCCTTCACGATCGTGCGGACGAGGCCGGGGACGTCGACCCACGCGGTCGTCGTGATCTCGCCGCAGACGAGGATGGTCCCGGTCGTCGTCGCGGTCTCACAGGCGACGCGCGCGTTCGGGTCCTGGCGGAGACATTCGTCCAGCATCCCGTCGGAGATCTGGTCGCAGAGCTTGTCCGGGTGCCCCTCGGTCACCGACTCGCTGGTGAAGAGGATCTGGTCGGACGACATGAACGAGCTCGCCACCTATGTTCCCGCCTTCCATGACTTCGCATAGCTCGCCTGCTCTTCGGTCATCGTGTCGATGCGCATGCCCATGGCCTCGAGCTTGGTGCGCGAGATCTCCTCGTCGAGCTCGTGCGGCACAGGGTAGACCTGCGGGGCTAGCGTCCCCGCGTTCTTGATCAGGTATTCGATCGAGAGAGCCTGGTTCGCGAACGACATGTCCATGACCGCGGCGGGGTTCGCCTCCGCGGCGACGTGATTGACCAGGCGACCCTCGCCGAGCACGAAGATCTTCCGCTCGCCGAGGTCGTATTCCTCGACGAAGCGTCGGACCTCCCGTTTCGACCGGGCCATCTCGTCGAGCGCGCCGAGCTCGATCTCGTCGTTGAAGTGGCCGGCGTTCGCGAGGATCGCGCCGTCCTTCATCGTCGCGAAGTGTTTCGCCGCGATGACGTTCACGTTGCCGGTGCAGGTGATGAAGAGGTCGCCGCGCCGGGCCGCGTCCGCGATCGGCATGACCTGGTAGCCGTCCATCGCCGCCTCGAGCCCGCGCAGCGGATCGACCTCGACGATGATGACGATCGCTCCCATGCCCCGGAAGCGCGACGCGACGCCGCGTCCGACCCAGCCGTATCCCGCGACGACGACGGTCTTGCCCGCCAGGAGGATGTTCGTCGCCCGCAGGATGCCGTCGACCGCCGACTGACCGGTGCCGTACTGGTTGTCGAACATGTGCTTGGTGTGCGCCTCGTTGACCGCGACGATCGGATACGCGAGGACGCCGTCCGCCGCCATCGCGCGCAGGCGGATCACGCCCGTCGTCGTCTCCTCGGTCCCGCCCTTGACGTGCGCGAGGAGTTCCTTGCGCTCGGTGTGGAGGAGGGTCACAACGTCGGCACCGTCGTCCATCGTGATCTGCGGCTTCGTCTCGAGCACCGCGCTTATGTGCCGGTAATAGGTGTCGCGATCCTCGCCCTTCCGCGCGAACACCGCGATCCCCTCGTTCGCGACGAGCGCCGCGGCGGCGTCGTCCTGGGTCGAGAGCGGGTTCGACGCGCATAGGGCCACGCTCGCGCCCGCGTCGCGCAGCGCCATCGCGAGGTTCGCGGTCTCGGTCGTGACGTGGAGACAGGCCGCGACGCGCAGCCCCGCGAACGGCCGTTCCTTCGCGAGCCGCGCGCGGATGCCAGCGAGCACCGGCATCTCGCGACCCGCCCACTCGGTCCGGCGCGATCCGACGTCCGCGAGACCGAGGTCGGCGACGTCGTGGCGCGGGGTGGTCGTCGTCGTCGTCATCTCATCCTCCCCAGGATCCGATCCCAGGCCGAGCGTCGCACCGCGGGGCCCTCGATGAACGGTCCGTGAACGCGGTAGCCGAGACGGTCGTAGACCGCGATCGCCGGTACGTTGTCCTGCCGCACGTTGAGCACGACGTCGCGGTGCTGCTCGAGCGCCGACTCGGTGACGGCGGAGGTCACGGAGGTCGCCATGCCGCGGTCGCGATAGGCGATACGCGTGAGCACGTTCCCGACGGCGGCGACGTTCGAGAGGCGCGAGCGAACGTGCGTGCCCGCGGCGGACACGAGCGTCGTACCGACGTAGACGCCGAAGTAGATCTCTCGCTCGAGCCGCTGCTCCGTGAAGTACGTCCGCGACGCGTGACCGTACAGGTCGATGACATCGTCGAGCTGCTCGGGGCCCAGACGCCTCACCCCGTGCGTGAGGCGTGGGCGGAACGTCGCGACCGACACGGCCATGCGATGCATCTTCTCGACGCGCTCGAAGCGATAGACGCTCTCGACCGCGAGCCGGCCCGGCGGCGGGGTCGCCACGACGATCCGCGGCTCGCGGATGCCATCGCGGAAGATCGACACGAGCGCCTCGCTCTCGCCGCTCGCGAAGCACGGCCGGAACGGCAGCGCCTCGACGACGAGCGCGCAGGCGACGACCTCGTCACCCCGCGTCGCGGTCCACCAGCGCGCCTTCTCGATCTCCGCGGCGTCGATGTCAGCGAGGGCGTATGCGGCCATGAGGCGGTCGCGCTGGAAGAAGGCGCGCGCGCGCTCGGCCGACGGCTGGTCTTCGAGGCGGATCTCGGGCAGCAGCGGGGCCGCGGTCATCGGTCCTCCTTCTTAGTGGAAAGGACCAAGCGGGGCTCCGCCGGTCGCCGTGAGTGACCCGAGTGTACCGCGCTCGGTGTCGCGAGGGTGCCCATCGCGGCACAGCGTGCCAGGGTGACCGGCCCGGTCAGCGCGCGCAGCGCTCGGAAACGCGACGGCGCCAGCCACGCGATGAGGACGGCCATCAGCGGGCCGCCCGTCGCCCGATCCAGAAAGACCTCGCGCGGCGACAGGGTCTCCGGATCGCGGACGCCGACGAGGGCGTACCGCGCGACCGGCGCGGCGAGCGCGAGCATCGGCGCGCCGGAACGCACGGCCGCGATCGCCGTCCCGAGCGTCAACAGCGAGTCCGCCTCGAGGTCGAAGCGCGCGCCGTAGCTCGTCTCGCCCCCGCGGCGCGCGAGCGATCCGTCGAGCCAGTCCGTGGCGATCGCGAACGCGACCAGCCGCAGGCTCGGCCGGACCATCAGCAACACACTCGCGATGGCGCGGGCGGCCGTGAGCGTGTTCGCCGCGAGCCGGTAGGCGATCAGTGCCACCACTCCCGCAGCTCGCGGAGCGCGCGAGATGCGCGCGCGAGCGGCGGGCGGTGCGCGAAGAGGATCGTGTCGACCGCCAGCGGTTCGAGCCTGGCGACCGAGTCGCGGGCCGCGCGCAGGTCCTCGCTCCAGTATGGGTTCGGTGGTCGTAGTGAGCCTCGGTCGTCGCGCCATAAGGCGTCGCCGCAGAGCAGGAGGCCATCGCGCTGCGCAAAGAGGCACACGCTCCCGACGGTGTGACCGGGCGTATGGATCACGCGAAGACCGCCGAGCACGGGTAGGACGTCGCCGTCCGCCAGATCGGTCGTCGTGGGCAGCCGACCGAGTCGGCGCGCGAGCGTGCCCGCGTTCAGTCGGACCCGGCGAATGCGGTCCGCCGGGTGCATCAGTATCTCCGCTCCGAACGCACCGCCGACGTGATCCGGGTGGGCGTGCGTCACGACGAAGCGACGGATCTCCCGCGGCGATCGTTCGAGCGCCGCGATCGCCGCGTGAAGCCGCGGCAGCGAGCCCGGCAAGCCCGCATCGATGAGCGTCACGTCGTCTTCGAGGATCGCGAAGGCCGTGGCGCCGATCAGTGGTATCGCGTAGACGTTAGGGGCGACCTCAGTAGGAGATGAGCGTGACAATGTCGAAGCCACTGAGCTTCTCGCGGCCTTTGAGAGCGGTGAGCTCGATGAGGAACGCGACCGCGACGATCTGCCCCTGCAGTTGCTTCACCAGCTCGATCGTCCCGGCGACCGTGCCGCCCGTCGCGAGAAGGTCGTCGACGATCAGCACTTTCGCGCCGGGCTTGATCGCGTCCTTGTGCATCTCGAGCGTTGCCGAACCGTACTCGAGGTCGTACTCGACGCTCACGACGTCGGCAGGAAGTTTGCCGAGCTTGCGTACCGGAACGAAGCCAACGCCGAGCTTGTAGGCGATCGGCGCGCCGAAGATGAAGCCGCGCGACTCCATGCCGACGACGACGTCGACCTCGCGCTTGCCGATGCGCTCCAGCATTCCGTCGACGGCCGCTTTGAACGCGTCGCCGTCCTTGAGCAGCGTCGTGATGTCTTTGAAGAGGATGCCCGGCTTCGGGAAGTCTGGGATGTCGCGGATCTTCGATGCCAGGTCCCTCGTCGTCGTGGCCACGTCGGAAGGTTAGCGACTTCTTCTAGTGCGTGGCGTCGCCGAGATGCGAGCTCTCGTGGACCTTTTCGAGCCTGCCGCTCGCACCGTCGAAGACGAGCACCGTGAGGTTCGTGTTGTGCGCCCGAGAGCGATCGAGCCGCGGAAGGATCCCGAGGAAGTGGGATACGAGGATGCGCGTGACGCCGCCGTGACCGACGACGAGCACCTTCCCGCCGGGCGTCTCGCGCGCGAGGCGTCGCAGCGCGCCAAGGCTGCGCGCGAGGACCGCCTCGAGCGTCTCGCCGTTCGGCCAGGCCACGAATCCGTCGTCGCGCCAGTTTGGGAGCGCGGCGATCTCGTCCCAGGCCGCCCCGGTCTTGTCGCCGACGTCGATCTCGATGAGATCAGGCTCGATCTCGACCGGCGTGCCCGTCCGCGCCGCGATCACCTTGGCCGTGTCGAGCGACCGATGCAGGGGCGTGGCGACGATGCGGTCGAACTTCGTACCCGCGAGCGTTTCGGCGACGGCCTCGGCCTGCTGCCGACCGCGCTCGGTGAGCGGGCTGTCGCTGCGGCCGGCGAAGCGGCGCGTGGCGTTCGCCTCGCTCTCGCCGTGGCGCACGAAATAGAAGGTGGTGGGCGCGGTCATGCGGCGGCGAGCAGGTCGGCGACCTCGGACCAGCCGTTCACGCGGGTGATGAGCGGATGCTCGACCTCACGGTTCCACGGGTGATCGAAGAGGTACACACGCACGCCGGCCTCGGCGAGGCTACGCGAGATGAGGTCATCGTCTTCGCAGAACGCGTCGAGGCGCAGCTCCTGTGCGAGCCGCGTCTTGTACTGCGCGGAGCCCGTGGGGTCGTACCGTCCCCGTGGCTGGTCGGGCCGGTAGTCCCCGATCGGCTTGAGGTGCACCGCTTTCGCATAATCCAGCAGACCCTTCTCGCGCAGCCAGGTCTCGGTGATCATCCGGCGCCGCTCGGCACGCGCGGTGATGAAGTACAGCTCGTGCCCGGCGGCGACGAGCTGCTCGAGCACCGCGGGGCAGTCTTCGTAGACCTCGAGCTCGCTGAAGAACTTGCCGTCGTACAGCTTCATCCGAAAGCGGTCGCGTTGCTCGGGCGTGACGCGCTCGAGACCGGGGACGAGCTTGTCGTACGGCGCGCCCTTCTCCCTGCGCGACAGGAGATGCCAGCCGATCTCGCGCTCGTCGGGTAGCTCGACGCCGAACTCCTCCGCGAACTGTCGTAGATAAGGCACCGCGCAAACCGCCATCACGTCGTCGAGATCGATGCCGAGCCTCATGGTGCAAGCCTCGGCGGCGGCATCGTCGTCCACAGTCCCACGAGCAGAACACAGTTGAACGTCCAATGCGCCGCGATGCTCGCGCCGAGCGAGCGGGCGCGAAGGCGAAGCGCGGCGAGAGCGACACCGCCGACGAAGACCACGAGGAGCGCGCCGCCGACCGCCGGCAGGAACCATGGCGACGGCGGGCCCAGGGTCGTGTCGCCGACGGTGACGACCGCGACGGCCGCGTGCCAGAGCGCGAACGTCGCACCGGTGCCGACGACCGCGGCGAGCGGGGCCCTGCGGCGGAGAAGGCCGAAGAGACTGCCGCGGAACGCCAGCTCTTCAGGGAGGACGACGCCCAGCGGGAGGAACACCGCGATGTGCGTGGCCAGCGCAGCGCCGGACACGCGATACAGGGGCTCATACACGATCGGCCGGCCGGTGATGATCGGTGCGAGCTGCATCGCCGCGAGGCTCGCCAGGGCGAGGCTCGATCCGGCGAGCGCGCCAACGAGCAGTCCGCGCGCGAGATGCCGCCGCGAGAGGCCGAGCGCATCGACATCGAGGCGTGCCCGGTCCGCGACGGCGAGCGCGACCGCGGCCAGCCCGACTCCGGCGGCCACGAAGGCCCAGCTTCCGCCGGGAAGCACCGCGGTCCCGCCGATGAGCGGCGGCTGGATGTTCCCCCAGATGACGAGGAACGCGGCGAAGAGCCAGATCAAGCCGCGACCAGGTCAAGGAGTCGCGTGAGGGCATCGCGCCAATCCCCACGCGTATCGAGCACCGACAGACGGATCTGCCGCTGGCCGGTCTGCGCCTTCGGGAACACGCGAATGACGGCGCCGCGTTGCCGCGGCGTGATGTCGTGCGCCAGAACGAGCCGCAGCTCGGGACCGCGCGCGCGGACCTCGGTCGCCCCGGCGCTCACGGCGCGGAGCTTCACCTCGACGCCGTAGAGGAGGTTGCGCACGGGATCGGGCGGAGGACCGTAGCGATCGCGCAGCTCGTCGCGCAGCGCGGTGAGGTCGTCGAGGGACCGCAGCTCCGCGATCCGCCGGTAGAGCTCGAGCTTGCGCTGTCGGCTCGGCACGTACTCGTCGGGGATCGCGGTCGAGAGCGCGAGGTCCACCGTGACCTCGGGCAACGCCTCGGCCTTCGGGGCGCCGCGCTGCTCGTTCACCGCCTCCTCGAGGAGCTGCGCGTACAGCTCGAAGCCTACGGCCGCGACGTGCCCGTGCTGCTCGGCGCCGAGGATGTTCCCGGCGCCGCGGATCTCGAGGTCGTGCATCGCGATCTTGAAGCCGGCGCCGAGCTCGCTCGCCTCGAAGACGGCCTGCAGGCGCTTGCGCGCATCGTCGGTGAGCCGCTCCTGCTTTTCATGGAGCAGATAGGCGTAGGCCTTCGCGGCGCTGCGGCCGACGCGCCCACGCAGCTGGTAGAGCTGCGCGAGGCCGAGCTGACCGGCACGATCGATGACGATCGTGTTCACGTTCGGGATGTCGAGACCCGACTCGATGATCGTCGTGCACACCAGCACATCGTGCTCGGCGTCCGCGAATTCGACCATGACACGTTCGAGCTTCCGTTCGTCCATCTGACCGTGTCCGACGACGAAGCGCGCGCTCGGGACCAGCGCCCGCAGCCGCTGGGTCTCGTGCTCGATCCCCTGGACGCGGTTGTGGACGAAGAAGACCTGCCCGCCGCGGTCGAGCTCGCGGAGGATCGCCTCGCGCAGCACGTCGTCGGTGCGCTCGACGACGTGCGTCTCGATCGGCTGGCGGTCCTCGGGCGGGGTCTCGATGACGCTGATATCGCGTACCCCCGAGAGCGCCATGTGCAGCGTTCGCGGGATCGGGGTGGCGGTCATCGACAGGACGTGCACCTCGGTGCGCATCTGCTTCATGCGCTCCTTGTGCTTCACGCCGAAGCGATGCTCCTCGTCGATGACGAGAAGCCCGAGGTCGCGGAAGCGCACGTCCTTCTGCAGCAGCCGGTGCGTGCCGATGACGACGTCGACCTCGCCGGTCGCGAGCTGCCCGACGACCTCGCGCTGCTCCGTTGGAGTGCGGAACCGCGAGAGCATCGCGACGCGCACCGGGAAAGTCGCGAGCCGCTCGGAGAACGTCTCGAAGTGCTGTTGCGCGAGGACCGTGGTCGGAACCAGCACGGCGACCTGCTTGCCGTCCTGCACGGCTTTGAACGCGGCGCGCAGCGCGACCTCGGTCTTGCCATAACCCACGTCGCCCACGACGAGCCGATCCATCGGCCGCGCGCGCTCCAGGTCGCGCTTGGTGTCGTCGATCGCGGCCAGCTGGTCCGGCGTTTCCGTGAAGGGGAAGGCGTTCTCCATCTCGATCTGCCACGGCGTGTCCTTGCCGAACGCGTACGCGCTGATCGTCTCGCGCGCGGCGTACAGGCGGAGCAGCTCGCGCGCGATCTCCTCGACGGCCTTCTTCGCCTTGCGCTTCGTCGCGGCCCAGTCGCGACCACCGAGCGCCGAGAGCGCGGGCGGCGTGCCGCCGACGTAGCGGGTCACGCGGTCCACTCGCTCGGTCGGGAGGGCCACGACGTCGGTGCCCGCGAAGCGCAGCTCGAGGTATTCGCGCACGACACCGGCGATCTCGCGCGTGATGAAGCGCTCGAACCGCGCGATGCCGTGATCCTCGTGGACGACGTGGTCGCCCGGTTTGAGATCGGAGAGGAACGAGCCGACCGCGACGCGGCGCCGGCGACGCTCGGGATGCCGCGGCTTGCGGAAGCCGAAGACCTCCGCGTCCGTGAACACGCGCAGGCCGAGCTCGGGGACGCCGAAGCCCTCCGCCAGGCCGACGTGCGCGAGGACGAGAGCGCCGTCGGACGGCACTTCGGCGACGGCGTCGCGCGGCGCGGCGGTGACATCGCGGTCCGCGAGCAGCTCCGCGAGACGCGCGGCCTGCGGCGACGCCACGACGCGCAGGTCGCGCCCAGCGGCGGCCACCTCCCGTAGGAACGCGTCGAGCCTCCCGGCGTACGAGGTGATGCCGCCCCAGCCGAGCCGCATCGCATCGGCGTCGGGGCGAACCCGGATGGCCCCGTGCTCGTCGGCCGCGGCGTCGAGACGGTCGCGCGGCACGTACGGCGGCGGGAACGCGGCGACCGCGAGACGGCGTTCGCGCAGCTCCTCGCGCCGTTCCTCGGCCTGCGCCTCGTGCGCGTCGTGCGTCAGGCCGAGCTCCACCGAGTCCTCGAAGACGACGGTGGCGCGGTCGCCGAGATGATCGAGGAGCGACGCGGTCGCGCCGAGGGCAGCGGCGAACGCGTCGGTGCCGGGCACGGCGCGGCCCTCGCGGAGCGCCTCGACCACCGCGCGGTACGGCTGCAGCTCGTCGTCCTCCGCGCGCGCCCGGTCCCACTGCGCCGCGGCGAGACGTTCGGCGAGGGCCGGCGCCGTCTCGAGCGAGTACTCGCGCGCGGGCAGCACGTCGACGGCATAGACCGTGTCCTGGGAGCGCTGCGTGACGGGGTCGAACCGGCGGAGCGTCTCGATCTCGTCGCCGAAGAGCTCGATGCGGACGGGCATGTCGGCGGACGCGGGATACACGTCGAGGATGCCGCCACGTCGCGAGAAGCTGCCCGGCTCGCTGACCTCGGCGACCGGCTCGTACCCGAGCTCGAACAGCCACGCCGCGGTCGCGTTCCACGAGATGCGATCGCCGGCGCGCAGCGTGCGCCCGCGCTCGCGGAGGTCTCCCGGCGCGATCGTGTGCTGCATGAGCGCGCGCAGCGACGCCACGATGGCGACGGGCTCGGCCGCGGTGTGCGCGCGCCACAGTGTGAGCAGGCGCTGGTGCACCGCGCCCGCCGATGCGGTGCCGATCTCATATGGCATGGTCTCCCGCTCGGGGAACGACAGCACGCGCTCCTCGCCGAGCCACGCGGCGAGCTCCGCGCGCCAGCGCCGCGCGCGATCCTCGCTCGGCGCGACCACGACGACGCTCCTCCGCGCGACGTCCACGAGAGACGCCCACGCGAAGGCACGCGCACCGGCGGTCGCGTCGGCGATCTTCGTCGAGCGGCGATCCTCGAGACGCTCCGCGAGCTCGCGGAAGCGCTCGCTCCGTTCGGCGAGCGCGAGGATGCCGCCGAGACGCGCCGCGGATCCGAGGGCCGTCGTGCTAGCCATTGAACTGGTCCATCGCGCGCCTGATGCCATCGCGGACGGCGACCTCCGCCGCCTCGGCGCCGCGCACGATCATGCGGTCCGCCTCGTCGCGCTCGTCGGCGGCGAACGGCGAGAGCACGTACTGCGCGAGGTCGCCGATCTCGGCGGTCGGATCGGCGGGCGCGACCCCCAGCCGCAGGCGCGCGAATCCTTCGCCGATCTCGCTCGTGATCGAGCGCATCCCGTTGTGCGTGCCCGGGCCTCCGCGCTCGCGCAGCCGGACCTTGCCGAGCGGCAGGTCGATCTCGTCGAAGACGACGAGCAGGGCGTCCGGCGTGAGACGGTAGCGATCGAGCAGCTTCCCCACCGCGCGCCCGCTGTCGTTCATGAACGTCTGCGGACGCGCGATCGCGATGCGGACATCGCCGAGCGAGCCCTCCGCGATGCGCGACTCGGCGGACTTCTTGTCGAAGTCGAGGCGCGCGCTCTTGGCCAGACGGTTCGCGACCTGGAAGCCGACGTTGTGGCGCGTGTTCGCATACCCATCGCCGGGGTTACCGAGACCGACGACGAGACGATCGACGCGCGGCGGGGAAGAGCGCTCGAAGAGCTTCGCCAGACGGACCAGAGCCTTCTCCTTTATCTATCTATGTGGACACCGAAAAGGGGCTCCACCGAAAACGCCGGTGGGGCCCCGCGCAGACGCCTATCGGTAACGAGTATAGCGTGACCGACGTGCGGCTCGCTCTTTACGGTTTCGGCCACGTTGGACGGGCCCTCGCGCGGTTGCTCATCACGACTGATGCGCCTTTCACCGTGACGGCACTCGTGACCAAGGACCATGGCGCCGTCGTACATGGGGGCGGCATCGATCTCGCGACGATCCTCGCCGGAACGGATCTGCCGCGCCGTGGAATGACCGGAGACCGCGGGACCCACGGCGACTTCGATCCGGGGATGCCGTTCGAGCCGCCACGCGTCGGGCGACTGCCCGCGGATGTCCTGGTCGAGATGACGCCGCTCGATCCGATCACCGGCGAGCCCGCCCTCGGCTACATCCGGGAGGCGCTCAGCGCCGGCATGCACGTCGTGACCGCGAACAAGGGCCCGATCGCCCGCGCGTATCGCGAGCTGGAGGCGGTCGCGATGAAGAAGGGGCGCCTGTTGCGATTCGAGGCGACGCTCGCGGACTGCCTCCCGGTCTTCACGCTGCGCCGCGCCGCCCTGCCGCTCGCGAAGATCGTGGCGATCCGCGGCATCGTGTCGAGCACGAACAACCACATCCTCACCGCGGCCGCCGCCGGTGTTCCGTTCGGCGACGCCCTGGCGGAGGCGCAGCGGCTCGGCATCGCCGAGGCCGATCCGCGGAACGACCTCGAGGGTCATGACGCGGCCGCGAAAGCCACGATCCTCGCCAACGTGCTCATGGACGCCGAACTCGTCCCCGAGGACGTCGCGCGCGAGCCGATCGACGAGCGCGCCGCGCAGGCGGCGCGCGTCGCGGCGAGGAGCGGCGACCGCGTGCGCCCGCTCATCGAGATCGCGCGACGCGGTGGGAATGTGGTCGCGTCATTCGGTCCGCGGCGGCTCACTCCGATGGACGCCCTCTACGCCGTGGACGACTTCTCGATGGGCCTCGTGTTCGAGACCGACCTCGCCGGCCGTGTGGTCGTGCAGCTCCACGATCCGCACGTGGACCAGGTCGCGTACGCGATCCTCACCGACCTGCTCGAGATCGCCGCGCTCGGCGCAGCGGGTACGATGCCGCGACCGTGATGCGCTGGAACGCGCGCGACAGCCGGCAGCTCGGGATCGGCCTCGCGTACCTCGCGCCCTCGCTCATCCTGTTCGCCGCGTTCGTGTTCGTGCCGCTCGCCCAGTCCATCTACCTGAGCTTCTTCAACACGCGCGCGACCGGCGCGATCACGACCTTCGCCGGGCTCGACCACTACCTCGAGCTGCTCACCTCCCCGGCGTTCCGGACCGGTCTGCTCGCGACCGCGCTATTCGCCCTGTACACGGTCCCGCTCGGCATCGCGCTCGGTCTCGTGCTCGCCGTTCTGCTCAACCAGCGCCTTCGCGGCATCAACGTGTTCCGCACGATGATGTCGAGCACGATCGCGATCTCCGCCGCGGTCGGCGCGCTCATCTGGCTGCTGCTCCTCAACCCCAGCCTGGGGCTGCTCAACTACATCCTGTCGCTGGTCGGCGTGCGCGGCCCTGAGTGGCTCATCCAGCCGGCGACGGCGATCATCGCCGTCTCGCTCACGACGATCTGGCTCACGCTGGGCACGAACATCATCGTCCTGCTCGCGGGTCTGCAGGGCGTTCCCGAGGAGATCTACGAGGCGGCGCGCCTCGACGGCGCGCGCGGGCTCCGGATGTTCACGCGCATCACCGTCCCGATGGTGTCGCCGTCGCTGTTCTTCCTGCTCGTCGTGGACACGATCGCGGTGCTGCAGGCGTTCACGCAGATCCACCTGCTCACGCGCGGCGGCCCGGTGGACGCCACGCGCGTGCTCGTCTACAGCATCTACCAGGACGCCTTCCAAAACTTCCAGTTCGGCTACGCGAGCGCGCAGGCCGTCATCCTCCTCGTGCTCGTCATGGCGCTCACGTTGATCCAGTTCCGCTTCGTCGAGCGGCGTGTGCATTACCAATGACGATCCGCGCGCTGCCGTCGTACGCGCTGCTTGCGGTCGGCTCGATCGTCGTCGCGTTCCCGCTGCTCCTCGCGCTCTCCTATTCGTTCATGAGCGAGTCGCAGATCGCCACGTTCCCGCCGCCGCTCATCCCGGCGACGCCTTCCTTCGACAACTACGCCGGCGTGCTCGACACGATCCCGATCGGCCGCTACCTGCTCAACAGCTTCGTCGTCTCGACCGCGGTGGTCATCGGGCAGCTCATCACCGCGAGCCTCGCCGCGTACGCGTTCTCGTTTCTGGTGTTCCGAGGACGGCAGCTGCTGTTCTTCGTGTTCCTCAGCACGCTGATGATCCCGTGGGAAGCGACGATCATCCCGAACTACATCACGATCCGCTCCATCGGCTGGCTCGACACCTATCAAGGACTCGCGGTGCCCTTCATGGCGACCGCGTTCGGGACGTTCCTGCTCCGCCAGGCGTTCCTGCAGATCCCGCACGAGCTGTGGGACTCGGCGCGGATCGATGGCGCCTCGTCGCTCCGCTTCTTCTTCTCCATGGTCCTTCCGCTCTCGCGGCCGATCCTCGGCACGGTCGCGATCTACGGCTTTCTGTCGACGTACAACCAGTACTTCTGGCCGCTGCTCATCACGAACCAGACGCTGATGCGCACGACCCAGGTCGGCATAGCGCAGCTCCGCTTCGAGGAGACCCTTCGCTTCGGTCTGGTCATGGCCGGTGTCATCATGGTCGCCGTACCGACCCTCGCGTTGCTCGTGCTCGGACAGCGACAGCTCGTCCGGGGTCTGACCGCCGGAGCGGTGAAGGGGTGATCCGAGCGTGCACGTCGCGTGAACCCTGCGCGGTCCGGGGCGCCGTCCTAGCATCCGAAGGCTAGGTCATCACAGAGGATCGGCAGGGAGGAAAAGATGCGGAAGTTCCTGGGGCTCGCACTCGCGCTGACCGTCGTGGCCGCGGCCTGCGGCGGATCGGGGCCGAGCGGATCGGGGCCCAGCGCGACGGACAGCAGCGCGCTCGCGCCGGCGAAGGACGTCGCGCCGGCGGCGACGATCACCTGGTGGCACGCGATGTCCGGCGTCAACGGTGACGCGCTGAACAAGATCGTCGCCGGGTTCAACAGCAGCCAGAGCAAGATCAAGGTCGAGACGGTCTTCCAGGGCAACTACGACGACCTGCTCGCAAAGCTCAACACGGCCATCGCGTCGAACGCGGCGCCCGCGCTCGTGCAGGTCTACGACATCGGTCAGCGCTACATGTATGACAGCGGCCAGGTCGTACCGATGCAGGCGTTCATCGACCGCGACAAGTTCAACACCACGGACTTCGAGCCCGCGGTCATCAACTACTACAAGTACCAGGACAAGCTGCAGAGCATGCCCTTCAACGCGTCGTCGGCGATCCTCTACTACAACAAGGACGCCTTCAAAGAGGCCGGGCTCGATCCGGTCAAGCCTCCTGTGACCTTCACCGAGGTCGCGGAGGCCGCGAAGAAGCTGGTGAAGAAGGACGCCAGCGGACAGACGGTCCGTTACGGCTTCGGCCCTTCGATCTACGGCTGGCTCTTCGAGCAGCTCCTCGCGACGTCGGCGTCGCTGTACGCCGACAACGGCAACGGCCGCGACAACCGCGCCACGAAGGTCGTCTACAACACCGCGCAGGGCAAGGCGATCCTCGACTGGTGGAAGGCCGGCGTCGACGGCGGCTACTTCTTCAACCCGGGCATCGACAACGACGGCGCCGCCAACGCCTTCAACGCGCAGAAGACCGCGATGTACATCGAGAGCACCGCGCGCCTGCGCGGTCACATCACCACGGTCGCCGGGAAGTTCGAGATCGGCACCGGCCTGTACCCGCGTCCGGACGGCAAGCCGAAGGACGGGGGCAACATCATCGGCGGCGCGTCGCTCTACATCATGAAGAGCCGACCGCAGGCCGAGCAGCAGGCCGCCTGGGAGTTCGTGAAATACGCGATGACACCGGCGGTGCAGGCGCAGTGGCAGTCCGACACGGGCTACTACCCCATCGTGAAAGCGGCGTACGACCAGGGCCCGAGCAAGGAGTGGTCGACGAAGTACCCGCAGTTCCTCACGGCCATCAACCAGATCCGTGAGTCTCCGCAGAACCGCATGACCAACGGCGCGGTCCTCGGCGTCATGCCGCAAGCACGCCAGCGCACGCAGAAGATGATCGAGTCGGTCCTGCTCGGACAGGCGACCACGCAGGCGGCGCTCGACGCCGCGGTCGCGGACATGAACACGGCGATCGACAAATACAACAAGGCGAACCCATAGCTACACGAGAACAGACGGTGCGGTCGCTCGGCGACCGCACCGTCGATCTCCTGGTCATCGGCGGTGGCATCATCGGAGCGGGGATCGCGCGGGACGCCGCCCTTCGCGGACTCTCTGTCGCGCTCGTCGAGCAGGACGACTTCGCCTCAGGCACGACATCGCGACCGACGCGGCTGATCCACGGTGGCCTCCGGTACCTCGAGCTGTTCGACTTCGGCCTGGTGCGCAGCGATATGCGCGAGCGCGAGATCCTCCTTCGCATCGCGCCGCATCTCGTCTTCCCGCTCCCCTTCCTCCTGCCGCTCTACCGACCGAGCCTCTGGTACCAGGCGAAGCTGCGGATCGGCATGCAGCTCTACGACGCGCTGTCCCTCGACAAGAGCCTGCCGCGGCGCAGGTGGCTCGACCGCGACGAGACGCTCGTCGCGGAGCCGTCGCTCGATCCCGACGGGCTGATCGGCGCGTGGCGCTTCTACGACGCGCAGGTCCCGCTCGTGGAGCGGCTCGTCATCGAGAACGTCGTCGATGCCGCGGCGCACGGCGCGCTCGTCCTGAACCACGCCCGCGCGACGACGTACGTCCGCGAGGGCGACCGCGTCGCCGGCGCGCTGGTCCATGACCGGATCGCCAAGGCCGACATCGCGGTGCGCGCCCGACTCACCGTCAATGCCACCGGGCCGTGGCTCGATCGGACGATCGCGCCGCTGCGCACGGCGTCGAAGCCGCTGCTGCGCTTGACGAAAGGCATCCACATCATCACCCCGCGCACGACGCAGCAGGCGCACGTGCTGTTCGCGAAACGCGACGGTCGCCTCTTCTTCGTCCTGCCGTGGCTCGACGCCACGCTCGTGGGCACGACGGACACCGACTACCAGGGCGATCCCGCGGACGCGGCGGCGACCGAGGATGACGTCCGCTATCTCCAGGAGGAGGCGAGGCGCGCGTTCCCGAACGCGCCGTTCGACAAGATCCTGTTCACCTACGCGGGTGTGCGCGCCCTGGTCCGCGAGGAAGGCGTGAGCGAGGGCGAGGTATCGCGCAAGCACGCGCTCTTCGATCATGAGCGCCGCGACGGGATCGCGGGCGCGCTCTCCGTCGTCGGTGGCAAGATCACGGCGTACCGCGACATCGCCGAGGAGGTGACCGACCTCGCGTTCCAAAAGCTCGGGAGCGCGGCGGGCCCAAGGACGCACGGGTCGACCACGGCGACGACGCCGCTGCCGGGCGCGGACGGGTCGCGCGAGCGCGAGATCATGGCGTTGGCCAAGGCCGACCCGGCTCTCGCGTCGCCGCTCTGTGCGCATCATCGGAGCGTCGCCGCGGAGATCGTTCACGCCGTTCGCAGCGAGTGGGCACTGACGATCGGCGACGCGTTGCTGCGGCGCACGGACCTCGGTCTCGGACCGTGCCAGGGCCTCGACTCTGTCGGTGTGGTCGCGGAACGCATGGCCGCGCTGCTCGGCTGGGATGCCGAGCGCCGCCGGGTCGAGATCGATTCCTACCGTCGCGAGGTCGAGCCGATGCGTCGCTTCAGCAGCGAGTGAGCTTCGTTCTCGCCCTCGACCAGGGCACGACCGGGTCGGCCGCGCTGCTCTTCGACGCAGCGGGAGCCGTTCGTGGGAGCGCGGACCGCGAGATCGCGCAGAGCTATCCGGCGTCGGGGCACGTCGAGCATGACCCGGACGAGATCTTCGCGACGACCGTCGCCGTCGGACGCGACGCCCTCGCCGCGGCCAACGTCGCCGCCCGCGACGTCGCGGCGATCGGGATCACGAACCAGCGCGAGACCACTGTGGTCTGGGAGCGCGCCACCGGCCGGCCGATCCATCCCGCGGTTGTGTGGCAGAGCCGCGCGAGCGCGAAGATCTGCGAGGAGCTGCGGGCGCGCGGCCTCGAGCCGCTGGTGCGCGAGCGCACGGGACTCGTGATCGACGCCTACTTCTCCGCGACGAAGGTCCGCTGGATCCTCGACCGCGTCGCTGGCGCGCAGCAGCGAGCGGCCGCGGGCGAGCTGCTGTGCGGGACCATCGACACCTGGCTGGTGTGGAGGCTGACCGGCGGCCGCGCTCACGTCACCGACGTCTCGAACGCCGCGCGCACGATGGTCTTCGACATCCATCGACGGCGTTGGGATGACGACCTCCTCGCCGCCCTCGCCCTGCCGCGCGCGATGTTCGCGACGCCGGTGCGATCGAAGGGTGTCGTCGGAGAGGCCGATCCCGCGCACTTCGGCGTCGCGCTGCCCATCGCCGGGATCGCGGGCGACCAGCAGGCCGCGCTCTTCGGTCAGACGTGCTTCGCCGCGGGCGAGGCGAAGAACACCTACGGCACGGGGTGCTTCCTGCTCGCGAACACCGGCGCGACCGCGGCGCCGGCGCGCGGCGGTCTGCTTACGACGATCGCATGGGACATCGGCGACGGCGCGCGGTACGCGCTCGAGGGAAGCGCGTTCATCACCGGCGCGGCGGTGCAGTGGCTGCGCGACGGCATCGGCCTCATCGCACGAGCGGACGAGACAGAGGCGCTCGCGATGAGCCTCGCCGGCAACGACGGCGTCTACTTCGTGCCGGCGTTCACCGGCCTCGGCGCTCCGCACTGGGACATGTACGCGCGCGGTCTGCTCATCGGCGTCGAGCGCGGGACGACGCGCGCGCACGTCGTGCGCGCGACGCTCGAGAGCATCGCGTATCAGACGCGCGATCTCGTGGAAGCGATGCGCGCCGCGGGACAGCCCATCGAGGTATTGCGCGCCGACGGTGGCGCGACCGCCAACCGCTTCCTCATGCAGTTCCAGGCCGACCTGCTCGGCGTCCCGGTCGAGGTCGCCGCGATCCGCGAGACGACCGCGCTCGGCGCGGCGTTCCTCGCGGGTCTCGGCGTCGGGATGTGGAAGACGCCGGACGAGCTGCGAAGAACGCGGGCGATCGCCGTGCGCTACGAGCCGAGGATGTCCGCCGACGAACGGGCAGCGCTCTACGCGGGGTGGCGGCGCGCCGTCGAGCGCTCGCGCGGTTGGGCCGCCCCCGCCTAATCCTTGGGCACGCGCTCCGGAAAGTCGGACATGATCCCGTCGACGGACCAGTTGCGGAACGTCGTGATCTCCTTCTGATCGTTCACCGTCCACACGTTCACGCGGAGCGACGCGGCGTGCGCGGCGCGGACCAGGTCGGATGTCACGTAGGCGCGGTTGGGGTGCAGCGCCCACAGCTCGAGGTTTCGCGCGCTCGCGAGAAGCGCGTCACGATCTGGCGAGCCGGCGTAGACGAACGCGCGGCGCAGCGCCGGCGCCGCGGAGCGCGCACCCTCGAGCGCAGACCACCAGAAGCTCGAGATGTAGAAGTCACCTTTGCCGCGGGCGGCGAGGTGCGCCGCGACCCGCGTTCCGGTCTCCCGCGCGCGGGCCTCATCCTTCTCGCACTTGAGCTCGACGTTCACGGCCATGCGGCCTCGGCAGAAGTCGAGCACCTCGTCGAGCGCGAGCGTGGTCTTCTGCGTCGGACGATCGTGTGCGATGAGCATCCGGCCGTCCTGCGTGAGCCAGACGTCGGTCTCGACCTCATCACAGTCCAGGTCGAGCGCCTTTTGGAACGAGGCGATCGTGTTCTCCGCAACGTGGCCCATCGCCCCGCGGTGTCCGATGCGGCGCATCGGCCGATTCTGCCTCGCCGCGCCGGACACGTATCTTGACCGCGTGAGGACGCGTGCTGCTCTGCTCGTCGCGAGTGTCCTCGCTTGTGCGGCGCCCACACCCTCGCCGAGCGCGTCGCCTGCGCGCGGGGTGCGCGCCACGCTGCAGACCGTGATCCTCCAGGCCGCCGATCTGCCGGCGGAATACGCGATCGAGAAGGACGAGGATATGACCGCCGACGACCTCGCGAACGGTCTCGGAACGACGCAGGCCGAGCTGAAGCAGCGTTTCGCGCTCGGGTACGTCCGCTCCTTCAGAAAGGGCGGGGAGCCGTTCGTCTGTTGCGTGATCGACTCGATCCTCATCAGGACCGCCGACGCCGCGGCGGCGATCGCGACCGCCAACGAGTTCCGCGCGCGAGCGCTCGAGCTCGGCTCGGTGCAGAGCGATCTTGGCGAGAGCATCGGTGACGAATCGCGCGCGTTCACCTTCCAGCAGCCCACCGCCGACGGGTACCTGGTCACGCTGACGATCCTGTTCCGCTACGCGAACGTCGTCGACGCCGTCGAGGTCACCGGGCGGCCGGGTTCGTTCGAGCGCCCGTACGTGCTCGAGCTCGCGAAGAAGCAGCTCGAACGGTTGCGCGCGGACGCCGAGAAGCGTTGATGCCAGACTGGGCGGCGCAGCGATGAAGTTCCCCGTCTTCGACATGGAGCGCATGCAGTCGACCTGGGAGCACCGGGTCAAGTACGACCTCTCAGAGTCCGGGGTCGAGGCGCTCACGCTCGAAGAAGCCACGCGCGACCAACAGGAACTCATGCGCTCGAAGCTCGGATATGCGGAGGGCATAGGGCGCGAGCCGACGCGCACGCTCATCGCGGGCTTCCACACCGGCAGCGACGCGAAGAACGTGGTGATCACGACGGGCACGAGCGAAGCGAACTTCCTGACGCTCATGACGCTCGTCTCCGCCGGCGACGAGGTCGTCGTCGTGATGCCGAATTACATGCAGGTGCACGGCATCACGCAAGGCCTTGGCGCGCGGGTGCGCGAGGTCTGGCTGCGCGAGGAGCACGGCTGGCGCATCGACCTCGACGCGCTCGCGGCGGCGGTGAACGAGCGCACCAAGCTCATCTGCGTCTGCACCCCGAACAACCCGACCGGTCAGGTCATGGCGCGCGGCGACATCGATCGCGTCGTCGCGATCGCGGCGAAGCACGGCACGTGGATCCTCTCCGACGAGGTCTACCGCGGCGCGGAGCTCGACGGCACCGAGAGCGCTTCGTTCTCGGGACGCGGCGAGCGCATCGTCGTGACCGGCGGCCTCTCGAAGGTGTATGGGCTGCCGGGTCTGCGGATCGGCTGGCTCGTCGCGCCGGAGGCGGAGGTGCAGGAAGCGGTGCGCCTCAAGGACTACACCACGATCGCGCCCGCCACGATCTCCGAATCGCTGGCCGAGATCGCGCTCGAGCGGCGTGACCAGCTCCTGAAGCGCGCGCGCTTCATCCTCGGCGAGCGCTGGCCGAAGCTCGAGGACTGGGCGGCGACGCATTCCCGCGAGCTGCACTGGACGCCGCCGCAGGCCGGGGGCATCTGCTTCTTCAGCTATCGCTTCCCGCTCGAGTCGATGGCGCTCGTCGACCGGCTCATCCGCGAGTACTCGACGATGGTCGTGCCCGGCATCCACTTCCGCGCCGAGCGGCACCTGCGCATCGGCTACGGGATGGAGTCGCGGATCCTCCACGCCGGCCTCGCGGCCATCGACCGCCTGCTCGCCTCGCTCGGGGATTAAGCCCGGCGGCATGCTGCTTGCTCGCTCAGCGGAGCAGCACACGGAGGTAATTCATGACGATCACCGTCAGCCTTCTGCTCGCGCTCATCGCACTCGTCTGCGGCATCCTCATGCTCGTATCCGGCCGCTGGTCACGCTTTCCGCTCGCCGCCATCGCGATCATTTGCCTGGCGCTGAACCAGAGTGGTCTCATAAAGATGTAGACACGCCACGCGCGCGCTCGGGAGTCTTCCAGACAGGCGACCGAGCGGGCTAACATGCGACCACAAATGGCGGCTCGTGCGCTGCATCTCTTCGAGGCCGGTGTGGTCACGGAGACACGCTTCGCGGGGATGGCGTCGGCACCCGGCGCCCTCGCCGAGCAGTTCGTTCGGCGACTCGGGCCGGAGAAGCACGTCCGCGTCCCGTTCAACCCGCGCGACCGGTGGGTGACCGCCGCGCGCGAGGCCTGCCGCACCCTCGGTGACGCGATCGCGTCGTCTTTGCGCTCGGGCGCCACCAGCGCGGTCCTGGGCGGCGAGTGCACGCTCGTTGCGGGCAGCATCGCGGGCGCGCTGACCGTCGAGCCCGATCTCGTGCTCGTGTACTTCGATGCGCACGGCGACTTCAACACGCTCGCGACGACCCCGTCCCACTACGTGGGCGGCATGTGCCTCGCCCACGTGTGCGGTCGGTCCGTCGCGCCGCTTCTCTGGCCGGGCTCGCGCAAGATCGCCGAGGACCGCGTCGCGCTCGTCGGCGGTCGCGCGCTCGATCCTGGCGAGCGCACGAATCTCGATCGCTCGAAGCTCACGCGCATCCGCTTCGACTCGGAGCAAGCGGACACCGCGGGCCTCATCGCCTTCGCCCGCAAGCGGAAGGTCTGGCTACATGTCGACATCGACGTCGTCGACCCGGCGGAGGTCGGCGCGGTCGTGTTCCCCGCCGCCGGCGGCGCGTCGCTCGCGGCGCTCGGCCAGGCGATCAGCTCGCTCGCGGCGCTTTCGGACGTCCGCGGCTTCGAGCTGTGTGGCTACGATCCAACGCAAGACGCCAAGGGAAAGCTCCCGCCGGTGCTCGCGGAGCTCTTCTCGGTATTCAGCGCGAAGGCCCTGCGAGCCGCCTAGCATCCGGGCGGTGCCGACGCGGATCGTCGACCTCACGTTGACCCTCAAGGATGGCCTGCGCACCTGGGACATCAAGCCGCCGTTCACGCTCCTGCCCTACATGAACGCGGCGACCTTCAGGCTCGGCTTCTCGACCAAGCTTCTTGTGATGGAAGACCACACCGGCACGCACGTCGACGCGTCGCTTCATTTCTACGACGGGGTCCGACGCACGCCACGCGGCAGGTCCATCGCGGAGCTGCCGCTCGACAAGCTCCACGGCGAGGCGGTGTGCATCGATGTCAGCGCGAAGCGCGCCGATGAACCGGTGACGGCGGAGATGCTCGCGGTGGCCGTCGCAAGCAGCACGTCGAGATCCGGAAGGACGACATCGTGCTCGTGCGTCTCTGGTCCGGCACATGGGGCGGCGACGCATTCCTCGGTGCGCGCGGCCTCGCGAAGGATGCCTGCGCGTGGCTCATCGAGCGCGAGGTGAAATGCGTCGGCGTCGATCACCCGAATCTCGAGGGTCGTATCGGCGACGACCTCGGCAACGCTGACTGCCCGGGCCATGTGCTGCTGCTCCATCCGGACCGGGAGGTGCCGATCATCGAGAACCTGGTCGGCCTGAGACCCCTGCGCGGGAAGCGGTTCCGCTTCTTCGGGCTACCGCTGAAGATGGACGGCGCGACCGGATCGCCGATCCGCGCGATCGGACTGGTGGACGACTGACCCGTACCCGTTCGCCCTGGAGCGACCGGGCAAGTTAGGCTGCGTGCGTGGATCCGTTGCGGGCGATACCGCCTCAGCTGCGGCTCATGAGTGCCTCGACCGCTCTCGCGATCCCGGCGATCGTCTTCGCGCTCAACGCAATCGTCTCGTTCCGTGAGCGCGGCCAGGTCGAGCCGCTGGACATTCCCGCCGCGGTCGCATTCGCCGCCTCTTCTGCGGTGGTGCTGCGGGGCTCGAGGCTCGCGCTGCTCTGCGGCATCGCACTCGCGGCCGCATATCTCGTGACCGCGGCTGCAGGCGGCATCATGCCGTTCGTCGGGTATTGGGCCGTCGCGCTGCTCCTCACGGTGCAGGCCCTGCCCGTCACCGAGCTGAGGGCGGGCAGCGCGGCTTAGACGTCAGTCGGCGTCGTGCGTGCTCGCGACGCTGAGATCGCGCATCCACTCCTCGAGCTCGCGGCCGACCTTGTCGCCGGGAGCTTGTGCGGTCTTCGACACGCGGCTGTGCCGCGGCGGCTCAGGAAGAGCGACGGGTGCCCAGTGCTTCCCGCTCCCTGTCTCACGCCACTGCGTCACAGCCGTCATGTCGCCCTCCTTCTAGACATCGCTGTACAGGTAGAACTCGTATGGATGTGGCCGTAGCGCCACCTGCTTCGCGCTTGCACGTTTGAGGCCGAGCCACTCCTCGACGAGGTCCTCGGTGAAGACGCCGCCGCGCATCAGGAAGTCGCGGTCCGCGTCCAGCGCGTCGAGCACCTCCTCGAGCGAGCCGGGCGTCTGCTTCACGGAGCGGTGCTCGCCCTCGTAGAGGTCTTCGTCGATGGGCGTCGGCGGCTCGATCCGGTTGATCACGCCGTCGAGGCCGGCCATGAGGCACGCCGAGAACGACAGGTACGGGTTGCAGGACGGGTCCGGCGCGCGGAACTCGAGGCGCCGCGCCTCCGGCTTGTCGAAGTACGTCGGAATCCGCACGCATGCGGAGCGGTTGCGCTGCGAATACACGAGGTTGATCGGTGCCTCGTAGCCGGGGACGAGCCGGCGGTACGAGTTCGTGGTCGGCGCGGCGAACGCGAGGATCGCGGGCGCGTGCTTCAGCAGGCCGCCGATGTAATGCCGCGCCGTCTCCGAGAGGAGCGCGTATCCGTTCTTGTCGTAGAAGAGGTTGCGGCCGTCCTTCCACAGGCTCTGATGGGTGTGCATGCCCGAGCCGTTGTCACCGAACAGGGGCTTCGGCATGAAGGTGACGACGTAGCCGTTCTTGGCCGCGACGTTCTTGGTGACGTACTTGTACTTGAGGACCTTGTCTGCCATCTCGACCAGGGTCGAGAAGCGCATGTCGATCTCGGTCTGGCCGGCGGTGCCGACCTCGTGGTGGTGCACCTCGACCGCGATCCCCGAATCGATGAG
>Ga0114129_10000345_pt1 | contig 54161 bp, 39 predicted proteins | sample RhiMetdeltSRZDD1_FD_80071 | JGI IMG/M metagenome (GOLD analysis project Ga0114129, IMG submission 80071) | Populus rhizosphere microbial communities from Tennessee, USA - Rhizosphere MetaG P. deltoides SRZDD1 (version 2) (version 2) | ecosystem: Host-associated > Plants > Roots > Rhizosphere >...
CTGGCGGCGTGTCTGCTTGCGCCAAATTTCACAAGCGGCCGCAAGTGCTAAACTACCAGCGTGCGCGGTGACTCGCTGCGAGATTTGTACGCCAAGACGCTGGCCTTGCTCGGCCTGGCGCTATTGGCAGGAGTCGGCGCGCTCGTAGACTATTGGCCGTCGGGCGCGTTCCCGGCCGTCCAGTCGCCTACGCCCATGGCGCCCCGAGGCCTGCCAGCGCGGGCCGCGCTCCAGGCCGATGCCCGCGCCGTCGTATCGCGCCCGCCGCAAGTTTTGAAGACGGCTGCCCAGGCCGTCGCCCCGCGTAACGCTCGCACGAAGACCGACCGTCCAGCCCACTCGCTGGAACCCCTACCGGTGACAGTCGCGACTGCCCCCGCCGACGCCGAGCTGGTGTCGCTGACGGAGCCGCCGCTGTCAACGGTTGTCGTGCCGGTCGTCGCGACGCGCGTTCCCGCTCCGGAAGTGCCACTGCCCGCCGCGCCCGACTTCGCCCCGTCTTTTGGACCGGATCCGCCTGATGCGCCGCTCGTCGACACGTCGCCGGATGGCTTCTTCGGCAACGCGACCACGGCTTTCAGAAAAACAGGCGAATCGATTGTCAGCACCACCGTCAAGACCGGATCCTCGATCATCAAGGCGTTCGGGTTTGTCGGCGGCGCTTTCAAAAAGGTTATTTAACCCTTTTATTAACGGCGGCGCGGAGAACTTCCGACAAGCTGAATGTGCCCCAGGTGGGTCAATGAAACTGCGCGTGATTGTCTGCTTGTGTCTGGGCTGGCTGCTGTGGATTAACACGGCAACGGCGCCTGCGGCCAATGAACCCGTCGCGTTCGCCGGGTTCCCCAGCCACGATCTCGAGGTCTCTCCATTCAGCGATGCGGAAGTGCGCGGCCTGGTCGCCCATCTGGACACGCAGCTGGCGAACCAGCAGGATCCTGCCCGCTGGGCATTCGACGCCGATCTCTACATGCAGACGTTCGTCGATCGGCTCCAGCGCGGCGTGCTGAGCCGCACGCAGGAAGCAACCGTCCTCTCGTATCTCGGCAAGCTGCAGCAGCGGTATCCGTCAGACGCGGCGAACATCGAAAAGCGGCGGCGCGCCGTAGCCAAGCTCACGATCGGCAAGACTGCCCCCGACATCGCCGGTGTCGACCTCGACGGCGTCGACTTCCGCCTGAGCGACTATCGCGGCAGCGTCGTGGTGCTGACCTTTTCGGGTGACTGGTGCGGCGCCTGCCGCGGCGAGTACCCCTACCACCGCCTTTTGCTGGAGCTCTACAAGGATCAGCCGTTCGCGCTGCTCGGCGTCAGCAGCGATACCGATCTGGACACTGCCCGGAAAGCGAAAGAAGAGCGCGGCCTGACGTACCGGATGTGGTGGGACGGCGGCGAGTCGGGCAGCGGGAAGGAAGGCGCGATTGCCGGCGCCTGGGGCGTCGGCGGCTGGCCGACGGTGTACGTTCTCGACAAGCGCAGCAAGATCCGCTTCGTCAACCTCCGCCAGGAGGATCTCCTCAAGGGCGTCAAGCAGTTGATGGCGGAACCGGCCAAGTGATGCTTGCATTGGAAATTGGTAATGGGTAATTGAGTAATGGAAGTTCAATTACCCGATTACCAATTTCCAATTACCAATTGACAGGTTTTTGGTCAGCTGATCGCCTGCATCACGTCCCAGCGCGTGATGATGAAGGTGTCCTGCGTCTTGAAATCGCGGACGAGCACGGCCGGCGTGTCCGGCGTGATCATCGTGGCCAGCGCGTCGATGCCCGTCGAAATGTCCACGAACGGGAACGCCAGCTGCATGATGTCCTCGATCGGGCGGCCCTTGACGTCCGGGTCTCGGACGATTGCTTCGAACAGTTGCGGCTCGTTGATCGACCCCACGATGCGTCCATCGTCCGTGACCGGAATCTGGGAGTAGTCGTTCTCGGTCATGATCTGAATCGCGCGGCTGACCTGGTCGCGGCGGTCGATCGTTGCCAGCGGCAGGCGGCGACGTGAGGCGACCAGATCGCGGGCGACGAGCCCTTTCTTCTCCAGGAATCCTTTTTCCCGCATCCAGTCGTCGTTGAACATCTTGCCGAGGTACCGCGAGCCATGGTCGTGAAAGACCACGACGATGACGTCCTGCGGCTTGAACCGATCGCGCAGTTGGAGCAGGCCTGCCATCGCCGCGCCGGCTGAGTTGCCCGCGAAGATCCCCTCCTCGCGCGTGATCCGGCGCGTCATGACCGCCGCGTCCTTGTCGGTGACCTTCTCGAAGTGATCGATCACGTCGAAGTCGACGTTCTTCGGGAGAAAGTCCTCGCCGATCCCCTCGGTGATGTATGGATAGATCTCGTTCTTGTCGAACACGCCGGTCTCTTTGTACTTCTTGAAGACCGAACCGTACGTATCGATGCCCCAGACTTTGATGGCGGAATTACGCTCCTTGAGAAAGCGGCCGACGCCACAGATCGTGCCGCCCGTTCCGACGCCGGAGACCAGATGTGTGATGCGGCCGCCGGTCTGCTGCCAGATTTCGGGCCCGGTCTGCTCGTAGTGCGCCTTCGTGTTCGACAGGTTGTCGTACTGGTTGGCTTTCCAGGCGTTCGGCGTTTCCTGCACCAGCCGGGATGAGACCGAGTAATAGGACCGCGGATCCTCCGGATCGACGTTGGTCGGACAGACGATCACCTCCGCGCCGAATGCCTTCAGCGCGTCGATTTTCTCCTTCGACTGTTTATCCGTCGTCGTGAAGATGCACTTGTAGCCCTTGACGACCGCCGTGATTGCGAGGCCCATGCCGGTATTGCCGGACGTCCCCTCGATGATCGTCCCGCCGGGTTTCAACAGCCCGGCGCGTTCGGCGTCCTCGATCATCTGCACCGCCATGCGGTCCTTGATCGAATTACCCGGATTGAAGGTTTCGAGCTTGGCGAACACCTCGCCCGGGACGACGCCGGCGGTGATGCGGTTGATCCGGACGAGCGGCGTGTTACCGATCGCGTCGAGGATGGAGTTGCAGACCTTCGCAGCCGTCACAGAAGGTCATTTTATGCCGTTCGGGACGTAGAGCTCGAACACGCCGGCTGTCTCGATGCGGCGAAGACCGAAGAGATCGATGGCGAAGTTTCGCAGCTCGGGCGTCGCCCGCGACGTGTCAATCACGACGTACCCGAGGCAGGCCTGCTCGATGAACTCGTCCGCGTTCCGGCGAGCGCGGCTGGCGGAGCGTGGATCCAGCTCGGACTTTTCGCTCAATTGCACCAGGGCGTTCAAGACAGGGCGCCGGCGAAGGAAGTTGACGTCCTGGAGGGTGATTCGCGAGAGGTATCCGCCGACGAGCCGCTTGCCGTGCGCGGTCTGGTAGAACTGCGACGACGCGCTGAAGTCGCCGACCGACGACAGGCCATCGCGAATGCCGAAGGGCAGATCGAGGACGCGCACCGGCCGCGGGTCCGCGGCGATGGTCCGGTAGACGCTCGGGATTTCCGCCGAGTACAGCGTGCGCGGAATCGCGAAGAGCTCGAAGGCGAGCCCGAGGCCGACGGCCCCGAGAATCAGCCGGCGCTTTTGCGGGAAGCGGCTCGTGAGGGCCGCCAGCGCGTACGCGAGAATCACGCAGAATCCGAGCAGCGCGACGACCGCAAACCGCGACGGCATCCGTGCGGCGCCAATCACCGGCACGTACCGAAGGAGCGTCCAGGGCGTCGGGATGTAGGTGTTCAGGCCAGCAATTTGAATGAACGGGCCGAGCGCCAGCAGACCAAACCCGGCGGTGATGCCGACCCACAAGCGGCTCGGCCGGAACTTCGCGTATCCCCAGGCCAGCGCGACCGCGAGGAGGCCGACGAGCGACAACGACGCCACTTGTTCCTCGAACCGGCCCGGCTTGCTCGCGAGCCAGCTCACGACGGCAGGCGGCGTGAGCGGATGGTTCGGGTTGGGCAGAAAGAATGAGACGAGATCGACGCCGGGCGCGCTGGATCGCCACAGCACCGGTGCGGTGACCATCCGTCCCTGCGCGACGCGGACGGTCACGGCGTACAGCGTCGGCGACAGGAGGACGACCGCGACGATCAGCGCGGCCGCCGCCGCGCGAATGAAGGGCGCTGCGGCCGGAACCGGCCGCCAGGCCAGGCGCGCGCGAATCGTGAGGAGCGCGCGCAGCACGACCAGCACCGTCAGAACCAGCATGGGCGTGTAGAGCGTTCGCATCGAAATCGAGATCGATGCGATCCGCACCAGCCCGCCGCCGGCGAGGTGAACGCCCACGATCAAACCGGCCAACGCCACGATGGCGACGTCGAGGAGCATCCGGACGATCCACCGCCGCCGCGCCGTCACGCCGGCTTCGCTCCGGGTCACCGCCACCAGCCGGCTGGCGGTGAGGACCGCGCCGAGCATCAGGCAATAGACGGCGTAGTACGGATCGCAAAAGGCGGCCCAGGCGATCGTCGCGCCGGTCGCGATGGCATCGCGCCGCCGCTGTGTTTCCCACGCGCGATCGAACCAGTACACGAAAAACGGCAGCGGTGCCGCCGCGGCCAGACTGAAATGCGCGGTGCTCCGCGCGACGAGAAAGGCCGAGCACGCGAACGCAACGCCGGCGAGCCACGACTCCACCGGCCGCCCCGTCAATCGTTTCGCCAGGAGAAACATGCCGAAGCCGGCGAGCGTGACGTTCAGCAGATAGATGACGTTGAAGGCGCCGACGACGCCGAGCAGCGGCTGCAGCGGCAGCGCGAGGACATCCGCGAAGACGGTGTAGTTGTGGAGGCTGAGATCGGCGCGCGAGTCGAGCGAGAAGATGCTGTCAGTGAAGAACGGCGATCGATGACCGTCGACGAGCTCGTGGCGGAAGACCCAGGTGTTCCAGACATAGACGCCCGTGTCGCCGCCGGGTTGTCCCGTGAGATGCGTGAACAGACGTACAGGCAGCGGCCACGACTGCAGAACCGCGACGAGCACGAACGCGGCGAGAGCGCATGCGCTCTGCCGCCAGGGGGACGCTGGCATGCAGCCTCGATACTCTAGCTTCGCCCAAGTGTACCGTCAATCGACGGTGTGCCCAACCGGTCCACTTCACGGCGCCGCGATGCACACAATGGCGCGCGTGTGCCCAGCGCGGGTCACCGCTCGTACTGAAACGCGTGCCCTCGTCGCCGGCCCGTGGCACATGCGTTGCAGCCTCGGGAGCCGATCAAGGAGTTCGACATGGCACTCGAGCAGCGCAGAAACCTGAGAGAAAAATTGTCGTCCGAATCCCGCGAGCGCCGGCCCACGACGCGCGATCTCAGCCGCGCCAGCGCCTGGCGCGATCGACCGTGGGGCTCGGACCCGTTCAGTGTGATGGGACGCATCGCCGATCATATGGATCGCTGGTTCCTCAGCCGGCCGATGCGCGGCACGCCATGGGAGACAGGGGCAGCCGTGTCCTGGGTGCCCCAGGTGGAAAGCTTCCAGCGCGGCGACCAGTTCGTCGTGCGAGCCGATCTGCCGGGACTCAGGAAAGAAGACGTGACGATCGAGATCAACGACGACACGCTGACGCTCCAGGGCGAGCGGCGTGACGAGCACGAAGAGGAGCGCGAAGGCGTGTTCACGAGTGAACGTAGCTACGGCAGCTTCTATCGCGTCGTGCCGCTGCCGGACGGCGCGATTCCTGACAGCGCGAAGGCCGCGTTCAACAATGGCGTCCTCGAAGTGACGGTCGAAGCGCCGCCGCGCGACGTCTCGCGCGGCCGCAGGATCGAAATCGCATGACACAGGACCCGTAGGACCCGTAGGACCTATAGGACCGCCTCAGTTTCTCAAAACCGTTGCGGCGTCGATGCGGGTCGCGCGTCGCGCCGGCAGGTACGACGCCGCGCCCGCAACGGCCAGCAGCACGACGACGATGCCCGCGTACGTGAGCGGATCGGTCGGCTCGACGGCATAGAGCAGATTGCCCAGGGCCGGGGCGGCGAAGGCCGCCACCGCGCATCCTAGCGCCAGACCGATGGCGGCAAGAATCAGCCCTTCGCCGAGAACGCCGCGCAGCACGCGACCGGGTCGTCCGCCGAGTGCGAGGCGGATTCCGATCTCGCGTGTCCGTTGCGTCACGAGAAAGGCCAGCAAGCCGTAGAGACCGACCGCGGCAATCGCCAGCGCGACGGCCCCGAAACTCGACAGGAGCAGCATGTTGAAACGGTCGCGCGCGAGCACGCGGCTGACCAGCGCCGTCGTCGACGACAAGCGCGCAATCGGGAGCTGCGGATCGAGCGCGCGAACCGTGTCCCGGATCGCTGAAAGGAGCGGCGCCTCGCCGCCGGTCGTGCGCACGACGAAGTACAGCGTGAGTTCGGGCGCCTGCAGCGCCGGCAGATAGAACTGCGGCTCGCTCTCGATCCGGGGCCCGCCGCGCCGAACGTGACCGACGACGCCGATGACCGTCGACCATCGGGTATCCCCGGGTGGAAGGCGCCCGAACGGCGTGACGCGCTTGCCGATCGCGGATTCGCCCGGCCAGTAACGCCGGGCGAATTGATCGTCGACGATCGCCACGCGCATCGCACCGACCTGGTCCGCGGACGTGAACTCGCGTCCTTCGACGACCGGAATGCGCAGCGTCGCGAAGTACCCTGGCATGACGACCGAGTACTCGGCATGCGGCTCCGGGAGGCCGGACTCGGCCGGCTGACTTTCGACGATGACCGTGCCGCTCCAGCCGTCTCCGCTCATCGGAAGCGGATAGACAGCGGATGCGCCGGTTGCTCCTGGAAGCGCGCTCAGACGGTCGAGGAAGTCACGCTGAAAGGCGAGGATCTTCGCTTCACTGTCGTACTGCGCGCGTGGCAGTGCGAGTTGCGCGACAACGGTGTCCGCCGGTTCAAAGCCGGTCGGCACCGACACCATCCGCGCGAAGCTTCGCAGCAGGAGACCCGCGCCGACCAGCACCACGACTGCGAGCGTCACCTCGGCGATGACCAGCACGCGCCGCAGGCGATTTCGAATCGACGAGTCGCCGGAGGCGCGGTCGGCGCCGGCCAGCGCCCGTTGCGGATCGGCGGTCGCATGTCGAAAGGCGGGCGCCACGCCAACGAGGAGTCCCGTCACCATCGTCACAACGACCGCGAACATCAGTACCGTGACGTCGAGACCGGCCAGCTCGAGCAGCGGAATGTTGCCGGCGTCGAGCGCGACCAGCCCTTTGATGGCGGCTAACGCCAAGGCAATGCCCAGGGCGCCGCCGGCGGCGACGAGCACGCCCGTCTCGACGAGCAACTGGCGCACGAGCCTCGCGCGGGCGGCGCCGAGCGCGCTCCGCACCGCCAGCTCACGCCGCCGCACCGTGCCGCGCGCCAGCATGAGGTTCGCGACGTTCGCGCAGGTGATGAGCAGGACGACGCTGACTGCGCCGAGCAGCACGAGCAGGGACGTGCGGACGTCGCCAACGATCTGCTCGTTGATCGGCACCGCTTTCAAGCGCCATTTCACGTCCGCCTCTGCGTAGCGGTCCGGGAACCGCTGCCGGAAGCCGGCGGCGATGGTGTCGAGATCCGCCTGGGCGCGCTCCTGCGACACGCCGGACCGGCGGCGCGCGAGCACCCCGAGGACCTGGTTGCCGCGGTTGTCGGTTCGAGACTGCTCCCAGCCGTACGGAATCCAGAGATCCGCCGGCATGCGCAGGAATCCGATCGGCGCGTCGGGAAACTTCACGCCGGGCGGCATGACGCCGATGACCGTTCGCGGCAGGGCGCCGACCGTAATCGTCCGGCCGACGATGGCCGCGTCTCCGCCAAAGCGCCGGCGCCAGAGTGAGTCGCTGAGCAGGACGACTCGCGGCGCGCCCGTCACGCCGTCAGCGGCGGTGAAGGGCCGGCCCTGGCCGGGCATGACGCCGAGCAGGTCGAAGAGATTGGGCGAGACGACGTACGCCGTGATTCTCTCGGGTTCACACGGCGATCCGCCTCCGGCGCACCCGCCGGAAAGACTCGACGTCTGTGGTCTGAGAGCGGCGACGCCGTCGAAGGCCTGCGACGTGTCGCGAATGTCGGCGAATTCGGCGGCGGCGACGGCCGCTTGCGACAATCCGGTCGCAGAGTAGGAGTTCCAGATCACGCCGATGCGATTCGCGTTGGGGTAGGGCGCGCCGCGGAACAGCACCGTGTTCACGATGCTGAAGATGGCGGTCGTGGCGCCGATGCCCATCGCGATCGTGAGCAGCGCCGTCAGGGTGAACGCCGGGGCCTTGCGCATCACCCGCCACGCATAGATGACGTCCTGACGAAGCCCATGCCACCAGGCTGCGCGCTCCATGTTCGTCTCCTTGTCCATTTCTATTTGCACGGTGATCCGATGGCAGAGCTGGCGGGCCCGTTCGATGTCGCCCAACCGTTGAATGGCGCGTTCCCGGGCGGCCGCCGGATCGAGGCCGGCCGCCACATACCGCTGCGTCTGCATTTCGACGTGAAACGCGATCTCGTCATCGATCCCGGCCGGCTCCTTCGGGTCATCGGGCACGGAGCACCTTGTCGACGGCGGCGATGAGATGACCCCACTCGGCGGTTCGCGATCGCAGCTCCACGCGTCCGCGGTCGGTCAGCGCATAGACTTTGATCGCTTTTCCGAGATCGGATTTCTTCCATGTCGCCGCGATCCACCCGCGGCGTTCCATGCGATACAGGGCGGGGTAGAGCGATCCTTCTTCGATGCTGAGGGCGTCGTCTGTGGTCTCTTCGATCCAGCGGGCGACGCCGTAGCCGTGGCGCGGCCCGCGCGCGAGCGTGCGCAGGATGAGCAGATCGAGGGTGCCCTGCGGGAGCGATGGGAGATCGGTCATACCTAGAGCTTCAGGGTATCACTGCAGGTATCAGACGAGGCCGGCCAGCAAAAGGTTGGTCGGGCCGCATCGCGATCTTCTCTCGGGTAGTGGTAGCCTGCGCGCGGTGCGGGGTAATCGGACGCAGGCGGGCCTCGTTCGCGCCATAGGTCGTTGGAGTCTCACGGGACTCGTCATCAACGGCATCATCGGCAGCGGCATCTTCGGGCTGCCGGACGACATCACGCGCCGCGTGGGCGCGGCCGCGCCGGTCGCGTATGCGATCGCCGCGGTCGGCATCGGGGTCGTGATGATCTGCTTTGCCGAAGTCGCGTCGCGGTTCACCGGCGCAGGCGGGCCGTATCTGTACGCGCGATCGGCGTTTGGCCGCTTTGCGGGCGTGCAGATGGGGTGGTTCGCCTGCCTCGTCCGAATCGCCTCGGCGGCGGCGAACGCGAATCTGTTCGTCGTCTATCTCGGCTCGTTCTGGCCCGGTGCAGCGGAACCGTTGCCGCGAGCAATGGTGCTGCTGACGCTGTTCGGTTTCCTGGCGGTGATCAACATCCGCGGCGTCAAGTCCGGGGCGCGCGTCAGCGATGTGCTTGTCTTCGCGAAGCTCGTGCCGATCGCGGTCTTCGTCGGGGTTGGCGCGTGGGCGGTCGGCCCACGGATCGGGATCGCCTGGCCGGCCTCGCCGGGCGGCGAATGGCTGCAGGCGGTGCTGGCACTCGTCTTCGCGTTCGGAGGATTCGAAGCGGCGCTCATGCCGCTCGGCGAAGCGCGAGATCCACGCCGCGACGCGCCCTTCGCGCTGCTCATGGGGCTCGCAGTCGTGGCGATCGTCTACGTGTCGATCCAGCTCGTGTTCATGGGGGCCATCACGGATCCGTCCGCGCTGGGCCGGCCGGAGGTCCAGGACCGCCCGGTTGGCGAGGCCGCGCGCGTCTTCATGGGCGCTTTTGGCGCCTCGCTGATTGCTGTCGGTGTCCTGCTCTCGACGTACGGCAACCTCGCGATGCAGTTCGTCGGCGCGCCGCGGCTGCTCTTCGCGCTCGGCGAACAGCGCGACTTTCCGGCCGTGCTCGCCGCTGTTCACCCGCGGTGGCGCACGCCGCACGTCTCGATCCTGGCGCATGCGGGGTTGTCGGCGGTCTTTGCGCTGTACGGCAGCTTCATCTGGAACGCGATTCTTTCAGCCGTCGCCCGCCTGGGGACGTACGCGCTCGTGTGTGCCGCCGTGCCGGTCCTGCGCCGGCGCGATCCTGACGGCGCGCTGTTCCGGGTGCCGGGCGGGTGGGCGCTTCCGGCGATCGGGCTGATCTTCTGCGTGGTGCTCGCCGCGCAGATGGAAGCCGCGCACGCCCGTATCGCCGCGTCCGTCGCGCTCGTCGCCACGACGAACTGGCTGCTGGTGCGCCGATGACGCGGGTGATCGTCCGCGCGATTGCCGCCGCGCTTGGAGGCGCGCTGACGGCGACGGTCGCCTTCGTTGTGGCGTTCAACCGGCATCCGGATCTCACCTTCGAGATGGATCGCGATCTGCCGCGCGCCGCGTCCGGCTTCTATCCCGTCGAACGCGTCGGCCAGGAGACATTCGCCTGGACGAGCGCGCGGGCCGAAGTCGCGCTCCCGCGTTTCGATCGCGCGTCGGCCTGGCGCTGTGCCGCCAGCGTTCGGGCCGGCCGGCCGCCCGGCGTGCCGCTGCCGACCGTCGAGCTCGAAGTGGATGGGGTCGCGCTCGTGCGACGCACCGCCGCGAACGACTATTTGGAATTGGAAGTGACGGTTCCCGCACGGCCGAGGACGACGGGTCTCCGGTTCGCCATCGCGGCGTCGCCGACATTCGTGCCGCCCGGCGATCCCAGACCTCTCGGCGTTCAGGTCGATCGCCTCAGTTGCCGGCCGGCGGGCGATGGTCTGGTGTTCCCACCGCGCCGCGCGATGATCGATGCCGCGGCCGCCGCCGCCATTCTCGGGGCGGCATTCGCGCTGTCGGGCGTGCCGGTAATCTTGCTCGCCGCGCTCACGGCGCTCGTCGCCGTCGCGCAGGCGTTTCCGTTGTCGATTGGTCCGTCGCCGTATCTTCCGTACATCGACGCCGTCGTCACGCTTGCCGCGTGGATTGCCGGCATCACGCTGGCGATCGCGCAGCTCCTTCAATGGAGCCGCCGGGAGCCGCTTCACCATCTGGCGCGATTCGCGATCGCGCTCTCGGCTGCGGCGCTGTTTCTAAAGGTCATCGGGCTGCTGCACCCGTCCAAACCGATTGTCGATGCGCTGTTCCAGGCGCACCGGCTCGAGTGGGTGCTCTCAGGGCGGTACTACTTCACGCAGACCATGCCCGACGGCGTACGGTTTCCGTACGCCATCGCCTTGTACGTATTCTCGATGCCGTGGACCTCCTTCACGCGCGATTACGTCACGCTGCTCCGCATCGTGGTGTGTGCGGCCGAGGCCACGGCGGGCGCGCTGCTGTACGTGATGGTGGTGCGATCGTGGAACGATCGCGTCGCGGGGACGCTGTCGGTCGTCCTGTTTCATCTGGTGCCGCTGCCGTATTTCGTCCTCGGCAATGCGAACCTGACCAACGCCTTCGGTGCGTCCGCGTCGCTCGTCACGATGGTCGCCGCGACCATCGGGGTCAGACCGGGGTCAGACCGGGGTCAGACCTTGAGGTCGTTGTTCCAGTTCGCCGGACTCACCGCGATCGCGACCGTCGCCTTTCTGTCGCACGTCAGCGTCTTTGGGCTGCTGCTGGCCACGCTCGTCGCAACTGCCGTTTTTTATCGCTGGCTCGGCGGCAAGGCGCTCGCACGTCCGGCACGACTCATTCTCCTGGCCGGCGCCGTCGCAGCGGTGCTCGCGGTCGCAATCTACTACGGGCACTTCGCCGATGCGTATCGTTCTCTCGAGCGCACCAGCACGTCGGCCGAGACCCCGGTGCCGGCCGGCGGCGGCGCGGTTGTGGCCCCGGCGCCAGGCGCGGGTGCTGCGCCACGATCGGTGGCCAGCCGGGTGGCCGCGGCGACCGATCAGAGCCGCTTCGATCTGGGCTGGCCGATCATCGTCCTCGCGCTGATTGGCGCCGGCCGGCTGCTCTTCGGGCGGCAGCGCGATCGTCTGACGTGTGCGATCTGCGGCTGGGCTGTGACGTATCTCGTTTTTCTGGCAATCAGCGTGCTGGCGCCCGTGAACGTCGGGTTCGAGCGCTACGCCACCGAGTTCATGAACCGCGTCGATCTGTTGACCTACCCGGCAGCCGTCCTGCTCGCGGCATGTGGCGTGAGCTGGCTGTGGAACGCCGGCACGGGACTGCGATTGCTGGCGGTCGGGTCCGTCGGCTGGGCGTTCAGCGTCGGCGTGAAACCGTGGATCGGTTGGCTTGCGTTCTGACGGTACGGCAATTTCGACGTTCGAAGTTCCGGCTGCTGCGAAGCCGCCGGTTAGCTCCCACCGCGACCGCCGCGACGGCCCGGATTCTTCAGCTGATTGAACTGGGCGATCGCCGCGTTGACCTTGAATTCGATCCCCATCTTTCCGATTTCCACGGTGCTGCGCGCGGGATCGCCCGAGACGCCGGAGTCTTTCGGCCCACCCCACGGCTTGATCAGATCCTTGCGCACGCCGGCCGGGCGGACGAACAGCAGCTGCGACGTGTCGCTGATCCCCGCGTGGCTCCCGATGATCTGATCGTCATAGCCGTACGCGGCGAGCAGCCACGCGCGATAGTGCGCGCGGCCTTCGCCGTAGTAGTCGGTCAACCCGTACGCGCGGTAGTCGGTGCCCTTCCATTCCTCGTTCAGCTTGGTCGCGACGTTCGTGAGCCCGCTCTGATTGCCGCCGCTGTCGCCGATGAACAGGATGTCCTTGAATCCGTGCGCCTTCAGGCTTCGGGCCGCCGCGTCGAGCAGCATGTCGTAGCCCGGTGACGGATGGGAAATCTCTCCGGGTCCCTGGGTGTCGGGATTGCCTTCCGGCACGTACTGAATCGTCGGCGCGACGAGCGCGTTCTTCAGACGGCGCGCCATGAGATTGGCGGCGAACGTCACGGTGTAATTGTGCTTGCCGAGCACCATGTGGTACCCGTTTTTCTCCGTCCCACCCGTCGGGATGATGACGGTCGTTTTTCCGGCTTTCATCGCGTCGCGCGTTTCTTCCCACGTCAGCTCGTCGATGAACACCGTGTCGGGCGCTTGCGTCGGCGAGATGCCAGCCGGTGCCGATTCCATCGTCGGCGGACGCGGGCCCGCCGGTTGAGCCGCAGCCGGATCACCGCCGCGTCCACCGCCGCGGCCGCCGCGTCCCGCTGCTCCGCTTCCTCCTGCTCCGGCGCCTCGTTCACCGCCGCCCGCGCCGCGCTCGCCCGCAGCGGCCGCGCGTTGCGGCTCACCGGCGGGCGGCGTCGTACCCGACATCAATCCCTTGATCTGTGCGAGCGCGTTGTCGACTTTGATCTGCAGGAACACCTTGCCGAGCGCGGCGGTCGACTTCGATGGGTCGCCGCTCACGCCGCTGTTCTGATAACCGCCGCCCGGCGCGAGCTTGTTCTTGCGCACGTGCGCCGGATTCACGAACAGCATCTCCGACGTATCGAGGATGTTCGCGTGGCCGCCGATCTGATCCGCCGGAATGCCGAGCGTCTTGGTGACGTACTGGTTCTGATCGCTGTGCGACTTGGTGTAGTAGTCGTCGATCCAATACGCCTTGGCGGCGGTGTCCTTCCACAGCTCGTTCAGCTTGGTCGCCGCCACGCGCATGCCTGTGCGATTGCCGCCCGATTCGCCGAGGAACAGGATCGTGGTGAAGCCGCCGGCCTTCAGACTGCGTCCGGCGTTGATGAGCAGATCCTCGAACCGGTCTTCCGGCAGCGTGATCGTGCCTGGCTTGCCCATGTGTCCGCCCGGATTCTCCCAGTTGCCTTCGGGCACATACGTGATGACCGGCGCCACGAGCGTCTTGCCGAGCGCGCGCGCGATCCGGTTCGCCGCGTACTCCATGACGAACTTGTGCTCGCCGTCCACCATGTGCGGACCTTTCTGTTCGGTCCCCGCTGTCCCGATGATGACCGTCGTCGTGCCGGCCTTCACGAGATCCCGCACCTCGGCCCACGTCAGCTCTTCGATGAAGACCGTGTCGGCCGCCTTGCCCGCAGGCGCGGTATCCGGCGCGTTGGCGGGTCTCTGCGCGGAGACGGTAACGAGCGGCAACAGCAGCACGACAGCGAGCGACGCCGGCAAGACAAGTCTCTTCATCGCGGGCTCCATGGCAGGGGAAGACTACACCATCAGCGCGTCAGCGCTGGCGCCCGGGTGATGACACCCACGTCAGTTGGTGGAGTCGCGCGCCCCGGCCCGGGCGCCGCCGGCCGGACATCACCAGGGCAATCGCAGCGGTGAGCAGGCGATTCAGCCTCTGGATCTCGGTGGCGGTAAGCGTCCCTTCCACGCGGCTGACCCAGAGTCGACGCCTCGGCCCTTCGGCTTCGACGCCAGCCTTGAAGCCGCGCGTGAAATCCCGTCGCGCGGCGCGAAGCATCCCCTCCATGACACCCACGACCGCGCGCCGGTTGGCGGCATCAGCCGGGTCATAACGGATGAACATCGGACGGCCGGCGACCTCAAACCGGGCCTCGCGACCGCCGTCGGTGTCCGGCGCCGGGATCAGCAATCCGGCGCCGAGAAGCCGCTTCACGTGGTAGTAGAGGCGGTCCGGCCGCCGCCGCAGCACATCACTCAATTGCGCGACGCTCAACGGCCCGTCCGCCGAGACCGTGTCGAGGATGGCCTGCCTGAACGGAGACGCGAGCACGCGGATCGCGCCACGCCGCTCGATGACATAAGGAGCCGACCGCCGTCGCCCTCGCTTGACGCGTCGTTGCATGAATTGTAAATTATCACTGAAATTACAATTCAGAGAGAGCTGCAATGATGCATTCTGCTGCGTTGGGGATGGCCGCCTGGATCGCGCTCACCGCCTGTGCGCCCGATCTCGGAAGCCGCGGACAGGACGCCAAGGCAACCGTTCGCGCGGAACTGGACCGCCGGTACGCCGAGAACGCCGCCGCCTTCATGAAGTGGGATCTGCAGGCCATCATGGCGATTCGCGCGCCCGACTTTCAGGCGGTGACGCCCGAGGGCGCCACGCAGGACCGCGCGGCCATGGAGCGGTACACCCAGGGGCTGCTGAACGGGATCAAGAAGTGGAACAAGCTCACGCAGACGATCGACAGCCTCGACCTCGCCGGAGACAAAGCCATCGTGACGATGTCGCAGTACCTCGATCGACTGGCGCTCCGGCCCGACAACCAGGTTCACCACGTGGAGACCTGGGCCACCCAGCGCGAAACATGGATCCGCATTGGATCGCAGTGGTTTCTCTGGCGCGTAGACCAGGTTCGCAATCAGCGGCGACTGGTGGACGGCAAGCCCGGCTAAGCCGGCTCATCGCACCTTCGGCACCGATCCAAGGCGGACCCGGTCGAGTGTCCGGCGGAGCAGGTAGTACTCGTTGTACGGCCGATCGTCGGAAATCAGCATCGACGGATCCGGATTCATGATCTCGTCGAGCGGCAGCTCGTCGTCGACGATCTTCGCGGCAATGCCCCGGAAGTCTTCGCCGGGAAACCAGCTCATCAGGTCCTCGCGTGCCGCGGCGGGCAGCTTGGCCGTGAACTGATCCACAGCCGGAATCGCAATCGGCCGCATCGATGCGAGGAAGTGATATCCCCATCCCTCGCACGACCGCAGCACGCGGACGTACGGGAAACTGCGTTCAAGGGATCGCGCCACGGCGTACAGGATTTTCTGCTCGCCGCCGGGGTACCACTGCTGCAGGATTCCACCGTCGGCGAGATGGGCCTTGACCTCGTCGTAAAAGTTCACCGAGTACAGCAGGCTGGAACCGGCGGCTTCCACGGGCGGCGGCGGATCCAGCGTGACGACGTCGAACTTCTCGGTCGTGCGTTTCAGAAACCGGCGGCCATCGTCGATGATGATCCGCACACTGGGCCGTCGCGCGAGTTCCGGGCCATCGGGAAAGAAGTAGCCGAAGACATCCCGCACGCTCGGCACGAGCTCGACCGCCGTCGTCCGGATGTGCCAACTCGCGAGTGACCGGAACGTCCCACCCATGCCGAAGCAAATCACCAGCGCCGAAACCGGCTGATGATCGAGCGCGGCCAGCGGCAGATGCGCCATGACGGCGGTGACCGGCGTGAGCACCGTGATTCCCATGCCGTTGACGAGGAGTTGCTTGCTCGCGCCCTCGCCCTCGGCGACGACGGTGGCTGTGTGATCGCGGCGGACGAGGCCGCCGGGATGGAACCGGCGGTCTTCGTGTGTTGTCGCGATCCCCATGGCACCGACGAGGAGAAGCCCCAGTGCCGCGGCGACCATGCCGCGCAGCCGGCTGGGACGATCGCCGACGCGCAGCCCGACGGATACGACAAAGGGCAGGGCGAGCAGGATCAGCGACCACTTCACACCGATCAAAGGCAGCAGCACGTAGCCTGCGGCGAGCGGACCGAGAATGCAGCCGGCGACATTGGTCGCGTAGGCGACTCCCGCGCGACGTGATTCTCCCGATGACAGACCATCGATCAGCCTCGGCGTGAGATAACCGAGCAGCGCACAGAACGGGAAGATGCTCGCCAGAACGAGCGTGCCTCGCGCGTGCACGCGGGGATCGGCGGTGAGAATCGGGATGAATGCCGCACCGGCGAGCGCCCACAGTAGATGGTCGAGGTGACGCGTCCGGCCGCGCGCAAGATCCAGGCGATACGCGTACGACCCGACCCACGTGGCGAGCAGATACGTCGTCAGCAAGCTGGCGAACGCGTAGATCGTCGTCCGCATCACGGGCGTGAACGCGCGAGTCCAGACGACTTCCATCGCCATCGCGGCAAAGCCCGTGGCGAAGAGAATGCCGTAGGCGACTGGCGGACGGATGCCGATCGGGGCGGCGGCGTGTGGGGATCGATGCGAGGCAGGCGCAGGCGCGCGGAGCCGGCCGCTCCGGAAGGCGAGGATCAGGCTGGCTGCGGCGATGAGCACGTTGCACGTCACCGCGAGCGTCAGCGTTCCCGAGAACCCGAGGACTTCGACGAGCACCCCGGCTGTCAGCGCCGCGCCGCACATGGCGCCCAGCACGTTCGCGAGATACAAGAAGCTGAAGCTCGACGGGCTGGCCTCCGTCGTTTCGATGTAGGCCATCATCACCGGAAATGTCGCGCCCATGGCGAGACACCAGGGGAGGATCGCAACCGCGATCACCACCGCGGACAGCAGGAGATATCGTGCGGAGTCCGTCTCGCCCAGGGCGAGGAGCAGATTCTCTCCGCCGCCAAACAGCCTCGGCACCGCCAATCCGCCGACGCCGATCGCCAGCTCGATCAGCGCGTACAGAACGAGCGGCGAGTTCCACGTCCGTCGGAGAGCGGACGCGGCCCACGCGCCTCCAGCCCACGCTCCGACGGAGAGTCCGAGCATGAACACCGAGAGGACGACGGACAAGACCGGGGTGATGATCCCGAAGTGCGCGAACGCGATTCGAAGCCAGACCAACTGGTAGATCAGCCCGCAAAACCCCGAGAGAAAAAACATCGCGAACAGCAGCGGCTTCCGGCTCATCGGCGCAGCCTCGCGGGCTCGCACTCGGGAATCGGCGCGAACCGATCGCGCACGAATTCCACGATCGGACCCGGCAGGAAGTCTTCGGCGAAGGCCACCTTCACGCGGGGATCCTGCAGCGCGGCCAGCACCTCACGCGTCCACTCCTCCGGCGGCCGCAGACGGAGCACGTCGGTGTTCAGATAGAAATACCGGTACGCCGGAAGCCGCGTCAGGTACAGGCCCGTGCCGCTGTCGAAGACGCGGTCATCGGGACTCGTGAGTGCGACCACCGTGTTGATCGTCCGTAGCTGTGCCTCCATCGACTCGCGAGGTCCGAGCGCGGCGCGGAGGGCCGGCACCGTCGCGAACAGGACGAGCGCCGTCATCGCGATCGCGGTGAGGATCGGCGGCAGTCGCGCGGCGACCCGGCGTCCGAGCATCGTTGCGCCGCACGCGGCCATCACGGCGACCGGCGGGACGAACGTCAGAAAAAACTGCCGCAGCGGAACTTCGGTCACGAAGAGACCGACGAGGCCCGCCGCAAGACTCCAGCAGAGGATCTCTGCGTGGCCTGCGGGTCCCTCGCGCCTGGCGCTGACGACGATGGCCCCGAGCGCGGCCAGCGCCCAGGTCACCGCGGCGCCGTAAAGTGCGTGCTTGAGGTAGTAGTGCCTGAACGCAGCGACGTCGTCGATGCGCATGCTGACGCCCGAGCCGATGAAGTCGGTGATGAAGCCGCCGAGCACGCCGTACCACGCGAGGACAGCGGCCGTGATTCCAGCGACGGCCGCTGCGCCGGTGACAATCCAAATCAGCGTCTCGACGGCGGATCGAATGCGCGCGTCGGGCGTGCGGCGGCCGCTCACGACCACGGCGGCGACGGTCGCGCCAAATGCCACGAAGATCACTTTGGGCGTGAAGAGTCCGGCAGCGCACAACGTCGCGCCCGCGGCCAAAGCCATCCACCTTCGCCCGGTCGACGCGGCGTAGAGCAGCGGGTGGAATCCAACCACCAGCAGCACGATCGCGGGCACGTCGGGACGAACTTCCATGAACTTGTCGAAGTAGAACGGATGGGCCAAGAGGAGTGTCGCGGCCAGAATCGCACTGGGCCATCCCCCGGCGTACCAGGCGAAGCGCGCGACGGCTGCGAGCAGAACTGCCGACAGCGCGAGCATCACCCACCGGCCTCTCACGATCAACACCTGGGGAATGTCGGAGCTTCTGACGACCGGTTGGAGGAGGACCGCGGTCAGCGGCGGATGATTCTCGTAAATGCTGCCGTAGAGCGTTTCGCCGCGAGTCGTGAAGTAGGCGCCATTCAGGTGTTCCAACTCGTCGTTATCGATGTTCCGCCGGCCGGCTTCACGTCCCTGGAGCCAGAGCATCGCCAGCAGGACGGGCAGCGAGGTCAGCAGGATGGGCCAGTCGCTGAAGCGCCGGCTCACGTACAGACCTGCAGGGACTTCTCGACGTGATCCATTCGTTGCGCCGAGCGGATTTTATATCGGCGCTGGAGGTCTCAACGGCTCACTCGAATATCCTGTGTAGTCTTTCCGCCTTCGATCAGGCTGACGTGGACGGACGCGCCGGCGAGCGTCTTCAGAAATTCCGGATCGTATTCGCCGCCCGGCTCGAGGTCGGTGACTGTCGCGAGCAGGTATTCGCCTGGCGGCAGCGATCGGAACGAGTAGCGGCCGCTGGTGTCGGGGCGCGTCGTGACGATGCGGCGCGAGCCCGGCGTCCAGAACCGGCTGTCGGCCGCGACCGCGAGAATGATGTAGTCCACGGCCGGCCTGCCGGACGCATCGGTCAACACGCCCGTCAGTTCCTGCGTTCGATCGGTCACGGTCAACACGGCGTCCGTGATGTCCCGCTCGCCGGTCACGTCGAGCGGAAAGTCGAGCGTCTCCTGGCCGCCGACCATCGCCGATTTCAGAGCGCCACCGCCGCCGCGCAGGAAGTAGCGGCCCGGCGCGACACCAGCCAGCGTGAAGCGGCCATCGGGTCCGACCTTCGCCTGCACGGAGGTGGTTGGCACCTGTTGCGCGTTCGGCGCCTGCGTCAGCGTGACCGTCGCTTGTGAGCGGTTCAGATCCGGAGGCTGCGCCATGTCGTATTGCACCATGCCCGAGATCATGCGTCCCGGCTGGAGCGCGACGCTGACGCTGATCGCCGGCTGGCCGCTGTCGACGCTGACAGGAGCCCGGCCCCAGAGTTTTTGCGCGTCTTCGAGCCGCGGCGGAGCCGCCGGTGTCGGAGGCGTGGGCACGCCGTTGACGATCGTGACGGTCGGCTGCGTCGGGACCGTCTGCGCCACGACCGAGTACTGACCCGGCGCCACGTTCCTGAACGTGAACTTGCCGTCCGGTCCCGTGCGCGCCGATTGCGTGGACATCAAGCCGCTCGACGCGTCCTCGTTGACCAGCCACAACTGGACCGAGACGCCTTGCGCCACCGACGAGACAATCGAGCCCGTGATGTTGCTCGCCTGCGCGGCCAGGGCCTGAATGTCGATGCCGGATCGCTCTTCGTTGCCGTTGACCTGGACGGGAACTGCCTGCGAGTGAATCAGCGTCCCGGGATAGAACGTCTGCAGATATCCGGGCGGCGGCTCGACGCGGCCCTGCTGCGGCGGTGGAACGGCGACGGTCACCGTCGGCGGCATTCCCGGACTCGTGGGAGGCTGCACGGTCCCGGCGACGATCGCCTGCTCGATGGCCCTGGCGTCGCTGACCATGCGTTCCGGAAGCTCCGAGTTGTTCGGTGTCGCCGAGACGATGTACTCGCCCGGCATGAGTCCGAACAGCCGGTACACGCCCCGATCGTCGGTCGACGATCCGCCGGTCTGCTGCAGACGCTTGAAGCCGCCGTTCATCGTCACCCGATAGGCGCGTACGTTCACGTACACCTGTGGTTCGCCGTCTTCGTTGACGACGACGCCGGTGATCACGCCGCCCCGAATCATCTGAAGCTTCACGCGCACCTGCTGGCCGTCCGCGAGCGCAATCGACGTGCCCGGACCGTTCGCTCGCTTCTGGCCGTAGGTCGTCGACAAGTACTGATTCTTGTTCGCGCTGAGAGAGAAGACCCCCTGCGGAAGCTTCTGAAACGAGAACTGACCCTGCGCATCGGTGACGACCGTGCGCGAGACGGAAGACATCCCGCCCTGAAAATTGACTTCAATCGGGACCCCGCCGCGTCCTGTGAAGACGCCTAACCCCGCGCCAGCTCCTCCGGCCCCGGCACCGGCCGCCGACTCGGGGCCTCTGAAATTGCCGTTCAGCGAGACGCGCGCATTGCGGATGGGTTGGCCGGTGTCGGCAGCAGTGACCGTGCCCGCGATGACACCCGTGCCGATGGGGATGCGTCGCACGCCCGGCTGACCTTGATCTCTCGGTCCGATTGGCACCTGGCCCCCTACGACGACGGGCGCTGGCGGTGGGGGCGGGGGCGGGAGTGGCCTCACCTCCTGAGGAAGCAGTCCACCGCTGTGAGCGACGACTGCCGTACCGGCCATCATCAGCACGAGCGTTAGGACGCGGGCCATTTGCGCTCCTCGGTTGGGGGAGGGGAGTCGGGTCCGCATGATTAGACACGAATTCGGGTTCAGTGGATGGGTTGGTGGTCTGACCCTGGTCTGACCCTGGTCTGACCCTGGTCTGACCCCTAGTCTGGATTGATGAACCGATAGAGGACGCGAATGATCCGGTACGCCTCGGGCATCGAGGCCCGCGTGAACTCGACGGTATCCGGCGAGACCGGCTTCACTTCGCTGAAGGCCGTCGCGATTTCGGGAATCGTGAAATTCCGGAATTGCATCTGCACCGTGTACGCGGACAGCCGCGCGCGGGATCCTTTTCGAGCCGCCGCGACACTCTCGCGCGCCGCGGTCTGAATCTCTGTTCGCGTGGCCTCGAGCGGGCGAAGTTCTACCGCCCGGACATTAATCGCGCGCTTGACGGCGACGCCTCGAATGCCTGGGACCGTGTCCTTCTGTTGCTCGACGGCGACGTCGTCGCCGGTCACCAGCACGACGGGCACGCCGTACCAGTCGGCCAGCAGCGCGTTCATGCCGCCTTCGCCGACGGACTTGCCGTTGATGCGGAGGTCGCGGACGACGCCGGAGCCGGTGTGCGCGAAGAGGCCGCGGGGCGAGTCGGCCTTGGCGTGATAGCCGACGAAGATCACCGCGTCGAACGTCTCGTCGAGCCCCTCCATCATGCCGTGACGCTTGAAGCTGTGGCTGATGAGCCGCGCGCGCGGATCGAGGTCCTCGGGGAGCAGGTTCCGCTGGCCGCCGTGCGAGTCGTTCACGAGCACGTCGGTCGCGCCGCCGGCGAAGGCGCCCCGGATCGCGGCGTTGGCGTCTTCGGCCATCAGCTTCCGGGCGCGTCCGTACTCGGCGGCGCCGGCCGTTGTTTGATCGTCGCCGTTGACGCCGCTGATTCCCTCCATGTCGACGGAGATGTAGACCTTGCGCGCACCCTGAACCAGACCCGGCGCGCGCGACCCTGACGACGGTTCGGCGCGGACGTCGACGAGGAGCATTACCGCGAATGCGAAGATCCCGGCGCGTGTCATGACGCTGTGCCTCATAATCGTGGCCTCCCGGCTCGTGAGCGGAGATTACCGCCAGGCCACTCCGGAGGTCGAGACATGAAGCGACGACAGTTCCTGATTGCGTCCGTGATGGGTTCGGTTGGCGCCGGCATGGGCCGCCTGTCTGCGTTGGCGCCGCCTGCGACGGACTCCGCCGCGGAGGGACAAGCGAGGCCATCGGGCGCGACGCGCAAGATCCTCATCGCCGGCGGCGGATTCGGAACGGTGTTCGTGCGCTACATGGCCGAGCTCACGGGCAAACCCCGGCCGAAGATCTGCTACCTGCCGACCGCGACCGCCGATTCACCGTCGAGCATCATCAGCTGGTATCGCACGTGCGCGCCGCTGAACGTCGAGCCCTCCGTTCAGGAAAGCTTCATCGCGAGCTCGCGTCAGAGTCGAAGCTGGGAAGAAGTGTTCCTCTCCGTCGACGCCATCGTCGCGTCGGGCGGCAACACGCTCAATCAGCAGGCGATCTGGAAAGCTCAGGGGATCGACGCCGTGCTCAGACAGGCGTGGGATCGAGGCATCGTCCTCGGCGGCGCCAGCGCCGGTTCGCTCTGCTGGTTCGAAGAAGGCACGACCGACTCCAGACCGAAAGCGCTGTCGACGGTGCAGTGTCTCGGTTTCCTGAAGGGCAGTCACTCACCGCACTACGACGCGGAGGCCGACCGCCGGCCTCTGTATCAGAAGCTGATCGGATCGGGTCAGATGAAGCCCGGCTACGCCTGCGACAACGATGCCGGCATCTACTTCGAGGACAATGCCGTGAAGCGCGTCGTGTGCACGCGGGATGGGGCCAAGGCGTACTACGTCAGCGTCGTCGACGGAAAAGTCGTCGAACGGGTGATGGAGCCGGAGCGGATCTCGTAACAGCCGTGTAAACACTCCCGGGAAGGCTAGAACTTCGGCGAACAAACGATGCATCATCCCCGACGCGCTCTGGATCCTGCCTCCGGCGCCGCCGACGCGATGCCCGACACCTCCCACACGCCCGACGATCTGATCGCCGTACTCGACATGGGCGCGAGCGCGATCCGCGTCGTCATCGGGCAGATCACGCCCAGCCGGCGCGTTCGCGTGATCGAAGAAGGCTCACGCGGCGTGCTGCTCGGCCGCGACGCGTTCTCGACGGGCGTGATCCGATCGCAAACGCTGGATGCGGCGCTGTCGGCCATCGAGGGGTTCCGGCAGCTCATGCATGGCTACAACGTGCGTCACGTCCGCGCGGTCGCGACGAGCGCGGTGCGCGAAGCGCGGAATTCCGAGATCGTGCTGGACCGGATTCGCGGGCGCACCGGCATCAGCTTCGAGATCATCAACGAAGCCGAGGAGAGCCGGCTCACCTACATCGCGGTGCGATCGATGCTCGGCAAACACGCCGTCTTCCGCGGCGGCTGGACGCTGCTCGTGGAAGTCGGCGGCGGCAGCACGAGCGCGACGCTGCTGCGGCGGGGGCAGCCGAATCGCTCCGGCGTGTACGCGCTCGGCGCGATTCGCATGCGCCAGTCCCTCGATCTCAAATCGCACGAGCACGAGCTGCAGGTCTCGGTGCTGAAGCGGTACATCGCCAACGTGGTCGACGAGCTGCGCGTGGAGATTCCGCTGCGCCAGGTGCAGCACGTCGTCGCGATCGGCGGCGACGTCCGGCTCGCCGCCAGCCAGATCGCCGAGCAGGATGAAGACAGCGTGCGCGAGGTGCCGCGGGAGGCGTTTCTGGCGTTCTGCGACGACGTCGAACGGCTCGACCAGGAAGCGCTGGTCGATCGATTCCGGTTGCCGCCGGTCGAAGCCGACACGCTCGTTCCGGCGCTCCTCGTCTATCGCGCGCTCCTGTCGGAGACGAAGGCGCGCCATCTGATCGTGTCCGACGCGTCGCTGCGCGCCGGCATTCTTCTCGACATGGCCGCCGAGGGCGGCCGCCTCGGAACTGCGGAGTTCGAGCAGCAGGTCCTCGCCAGCGCCGAGACGCTCGGCCACAAGTACCGCTTCGATCGTGCGCACGGCCGGCACGTCGCGAAGCTCGCGATCCAGCTGTTCGATCAGCTGCGCGGCGAGCACGGGCTCTCGGAACGCGATCGGCTGCTGCTCCACGTCGCGGCGCTGCTGCACGACATCGGCGTTTACGTGAGCCTGCGGGCGCACCACAAGCATTCGCTGTACCTGCTCACCGCGTCGCAGATCTTCGGGTTGACCGACGAGGAGACCGCGATCGTCGCCAACATCACCCGGTATCACCGGCGGGGTCTGCCGCAGCGCAGCCATCTGCCGTACGCCGCGCTCGATCGTCAGGCGCGGATCATCGTCAACAAGCTGAGCGCGATGCTGCGCGTCGCGAATGCGCTGGACGCCGAACATCTGCAGAAAGTGCAGCAAATCCAGCTGGTGCGGCAGGAGCGGGTCTGGATCCTCGAGCTCGAGGGCGCCGGCAACCTGACGATGGAGCAGATGGCCGCGACCGCGCGCGCCGACATGCTCACCCAGACGTTCGGACGCCAGCTGATCGTTCGGAGGGCGGGGAGCTAGCGCCGATCGTCATCGTCCGCGTCGGCGCGGATCGTCCAGACGAACGCGGTGCGGCGCGGCGGCGGCATGATCGACGAAGCGCCGCGCACCGATTTCCACAGGATTTCGTTCAGCTCGAGCTCCGGCGCGAGGTCCGCCTCGTCGAGGTTCATCCGTGCCGACGCGACGGCTCCGTACGCCGACGCGCCGTTCAACTCGTTGAGCGGGATTCGTGCCGGCCGATGCGTGTACGCGGCGGCGGTGGTGGTCGTCTTGAACGCGCGATACATGGGCGTCGCGGCTGCGTCGTACTGGCTCATCGGTTCGAGGCCGAGGATCAGTTCCATCGTCCGCAGCAACCCCGACGTCGTGTACAGCGTGCTGTCGACGGTACCGCGGCGCGCGAACGGACTCGCGACGAGCGCGACGGATCGATGCGAGTCGACGTGATCGGGACCGTTCTGCGCATCGTCCTCGAGGACGAAGATTGCCGATTCGGCCCAGTAGCGGCTGTGGCTGATCGCGTCGACGAGACGGCCGAGCGCGAGGTCGTTCTCGGCGATCATCGCCCGCGGCGTGGGAGAGCCGGCGCGTGTGCCCGAGGTGTGATCGCCTCCGAGGCGGATGATCGACAGCGCCGGCAGCTGGCCGTTCGCCTCGAACTGCTTGAACTCCTCGAGCCAGACGTCGATGCGCTTGTTGTCCGGAATATTCAGATCCCACGACGGATAGGACGGATGCACGTGCCCGACGAGGCCGGGCACGGAGGCCACCGTCGCGCCGGTCGCCGGATCCCGATGCGTGAACTCGCCGTAGCTCCGCACGGTCTTCTTCGCGCGGTGACACGCATCCCAGAGATAGCCGTGGAGCGGCGCCGTGATGTTGCCGTACGGATTCCGGTTGGTGCCGCCGCCCTCGCTGAGATAGACGCCGCCGCGGCTGCCGTAATTGGTCGGCCAGATTTTCTCGATGAAGTCCGTCGCGTACGCGCCGGTCGAGAAGGCATGACCGTCATAGCTCACCTCGGCGTCGACGTAGAAGTTGTCGAAGGTGACGAACTCGCGCGCGATCGCGTGCGCGTTGGGCGTGACCTCTTCCCCGAACAGCGTCAGCGTGGGATCGCCGTTGCCCCGATCGAGATCGCCGAGAATCTGATCGTAGGTGCGATTCTCGCGAATCACGTAGAAGACGTGCTTGATCGGCGACGGTTCGCCGACGCGCCGCGGGATCGGCGACTGGCCCGGCGCCGCCGCCGGCGCGAGCCGCGTGGCGTCGCTGTACGGCGTCAGACTGTAGACCGTCTTGGTGTACCGCTGCAGCGTCGTGTCGTCCGGCATCGGGACGATCGAGAGCGATCCCTGCAGCATCGAGCCGGTGTACTGCCCATCCGCGCCCCTGATGCCGGGCTGGTCCCCGCGCGGATTCGCGAGGCCCGACATGCCTTTTCCGCTCAGCACGAACAACGCGCCGCCGGTGCGGCTGAAGAGGACACCCGTCGGATACCAACCGGTCGGAATGAATCCCTTCACGACCGCCTTGCCGGCAGTCGAGACATCGACGAGCGCCACGGCGTTGTTGTCGGCGTTGGCGACCGCGAGCCGCGTGCCATCGGGTGACAGCGCAAGCGCGTTGGGCGTCGATCCGGGCGGTGCGTCAGGGAACAGGGCGATACCGATCTGCTCGATCGGTTTCTGCGACGTCGTGTCGATCACCCAGACGGCATTCGTGTTGGCGCACGCGACGAACAACCGGCCGTCCGCGGCCTGGACCATCGCGTTGGGATGCTCGCCAACTTCGATCGCGTCCCGCACGGCGAGCGTCTCTGGATCGAGACGGAGCACCTTGGCGCCGCCCCAGAGCGAGATGAACACCGTCGATCCGTCACGCGAGAACAACGCGGTGTACGGCTCGGCCGGCAGCTGCGCCGTTGCGCGAACCATTCCGTTCGTGGTGTCGATCAGCGAGACCGCCTGACCGAGGACATGGACCGCGACGATGGAGCGGCCATCCGGACTGACCGCGACGCCGCCGACGAACGTCTGCGGCGTGGGCTCGGGACGATTGCCGCCTTCGACCGGTTCCGTTCGCCGCGCCAGCCACATCGTGGCATGCCGCGTCAGCCGTCCGTTCTGCCAGCCAAGCTCGATCACACTGTTCGCCGCCGCCCCGGACGAGTACAACTTCGTTCCCTTTGGATGCCACGCCAGTCCATACCACGCATCGTCGAGCGGGACCGTGGACGACAGATACGTCCGATCGAGATCGACGACGCGCAACGTCGGCCGCGTGTACCCGGCGTTGGCAACCACGAGGTAGCGGCCGTCGGGCGACAGCACCAAGTTCAGCGGCAGGTCGCCGATAGCCATATGCTTGCCGGCCGCGGAGATGCGCCAACCGTTCGGCAGCAGCGTGACACCGCCGCCGAGCGGACCCGGACGCGCTTCGGCCGGCACGCCGAGCTGCGCCATGGTGACGAGGCTGGTGGTGGCGAGGACGTGCGCGATGACGATGAGAGCGGCGACCGAACGGGGCATAGGACGTCTCCCGGGGCGCAAAAAGAGAGCACACGTATATCACTGTGATGTGACTGATGACAGCTCAGCCTGGAAGCCTGAAAGCTGGAAAGCCCGAAGCTGGAAAGCTTGAAAGCCCGAACGCGGTCGCTGCGATACCCTTGTTACAACGCTGAAACGCCTCATCGGTAAGCTCCGCACGGCCGGCGGCGGGGCGGATTGATTGCGATCAAATGACGAGATGACGCGCTCCACCGAACGGGATCCCGGTCTGTTCATCAATCGCGAGCTGTCGTGGCTGGCCTTCGACGAGCGCGTGCTCGAAGAAGCGGCCGATCCGAGCGTCCCGCTGCTCGAGCGGCTCAAGTTTGCCGCTATTGTCGCGTCGAACCTCGACGAGTTCTTCATGATCCGGGTGGCCGGACTGAAGCGAGCCGTCGAAGCCGAGGATCGGTCGCCGGATCTTTCCGGTCTCACGGCCGCGCAGCAGCTGCCGCTCGTGTGTCAGCGGTCGCGCTTCCTCCTCCGAAACCTCTACACGTTGACGACGGCCGAGTTGCTGCCGGCGTTGGCGACACACAATGTGCGTGTGCTCGCGTGGACGGATCTGACGGCCGATCAGCAATCGGGTCTTACCGCGTGGTTTCGAGAGGCGGTGTTGCCGGTGCTGACGCCGCTGGCAATCGACGTCTCCCGTCCGTTCCCGCTCCTGGCGTCGTTGTGTCTCAACCTCGCGCTGCTGCTCGATCCGGCAACTCCGGACGGCCCGCTGCGTCTCGCCATCGTGCAGGTACCGGCCGGCCTCACGCGGCTCGTCCGCGTGCCCGGCGCAGAAAGCGCGACGTTTGCGCTCCTCGAAGACGTCATTCGCGCGCACGTGCCTCAACTGTTCCCGGGCCAGTCGATCCGGGAAGTCACCTGCATCCGCCTCAGCCGCGATGCGGAGCTCGGCCTCGACGATGAGGGCGGCCGGACGCAGCTGGAGCTCGTGGAACGCGAGTTGAAACGCCGGCGTCGCAGCGATGTCGTCCGGCTGGAGGTCGAAGCGGCCGCGTCGAAAGAGCTGGTCGATGTTCTCGAAGAACGGCTGGACATCGACGCCGACGACGTGTACCGGATCGATGGCCCGCTCGACGTGCGAGTGTTGTCCGGTCTCATCGATCTGCCCGGATTGGACGACCTTCGTGATCCGCCGATCGTGCCGGGCGACGCGCTGGCCGGCGTGCTGGGCGATCTGTTTGCCGTGCTCGATGAACGAGACGTCCTCCTTCACCATCCCTACGAGTCGTTCGATCCCGTCGTCGCGCTGATCGCGCGGGCGGCCGACGATCCCGACGTCCTGGCGATCAAACAGACGCTCTACCGCGTCGGGGTCGGCTCGCCGCTGATTGCGAGCCTGCAGCGCGCCGCCGAGAGCGGCAAACAGGTGACCGTGCTCGTCGAAGTGACGGCGCGCTTCGATGAGGAACGCAACATCCGGTGGGCTCGATCGCTCGAAGAGGCCGGGGCCCACGTCATTTACGGCGTGCAGGGGTACAAGACGCACGCCAAGATTTCGCTGGTGGTCCGGCGCACGACACGAGGGTTGCGCCGCTACCTGCACCTCGGCACGGGCAACTACAACGAGCGTACCGCGCGCGCGTACACCGATTTCGGACTGATGACGAGCGCACCGGCCTTCTGCGAGGACGCGTCCGCGGTGTTCAGCGCCCTGACGGGCTACTCGGATCCGCCGCGGCTGAAGAAGCTGGTGATGGCGCCGACCGGTCTCCGGCAGCGGTTCCTGAAGCTGATCAAGCGCGAGCAGCGCCGGGCGCGCGAGGCGCAGCCCGCCGAAATCGTCGCCAAAATGAACGCGCTCATCGACGAGGAGATCATCCAGGCGCTCTACGCGGCGTCGGCGGCCGGCGTCAAGATTCGCCTGAACGTGCGCGGGATCTGCGCGCTGCGGCCCGGCGTGGCCGGGACGAGCGAGAACATCGAGGTGATCTCGATCGTCGATCGGTTCCTCGAACACTCGCGCATCTACTACTTTCACAATGGCGGCGACGAGGAGGTGTATCTGTCCAGCGCCGACTGGATGACCCGCAACCTCGATCGCCGGATCGAGCTGCTCTTCCCGGTCGAATCGCCTGAACCGAAGCGCGCGGTGATCGCGGCGCTCCGCGCGATGTTCCAGGACACGGTCAAGGCGCGGCGGCTGGGGCCCGATGGCGAGTACCACCGGATCAAACCCGGGCGCGGCGAGCGGCCGTTCCGGGTGCAACAACAACTGCAGGACGAGGCGCGGCGGGTTGCGGAGGCCGCGCACGACCGAGCTGGCATGGTGCTCCAGCCGAGAGAAGGCGTCAAACACGCCTGACGCACGTATCACGCCTGTAACGTCGGGATGGTATAGCGCGGCGTCATGGCCGTGCTCCGCTCTCACCGGGATGTTGACGTCACCACCGACGCGATTCTGCGCCTCCTCAACCGCCATCGGGTTCTGACGACGCTCGCCGCGCGCCAGCAGACCGAGAAGCGCGATCTGCTCGAGCAGATGCAGCGCCGCGAGAACCTGGCCGCCCTGGAGAGGCAGGTACGGGGTCTTCATCCTGCCGACCTGGCGGCGATTTTCGCCTCGCTGCCGGTCGACGATCGGCTGCTCGTCTGGCGGCAGTTGTCGCGCCGTGGCGCCGGCCTGACCCTCGTCGAAGCGGCGCCGGACGTGCGCGATTCGATCGTCGGCGCAGTCGACCGTGATGAGTTGACGGCCGCGCTCGCCGATCTCGACGCAGACGATCTGGCGTACCTCTCAGATGCGCTGCCGGCCGACGTCGTCGGCGAGCTGGCCGCCAAGCTTCAGGGGGCGGATCGCTCGTGGGTCGTGGATGCGCAGGCGTTCCCGGAGGATTCGGTCGGCCGGCTGATGTCGCCCGACGTCATCGCGGTGCGTGAGGATCAGCGGGTGGCCGACGCGATCGCGCTGCTCCGGTCGTTCGACGATCTGCCCGGGCAGACGGACCGGCTCTTCGTGGTCGACACCCGCCACGTGTTGCGCGGCGCGCTCCCGTTCCATCTCGTGCTCCGAAGCCAACCGGAGGCGCGGGTGAGTGAGGTCATGCTGGCGGATGTCGAGGCCTTCCGGCCGACCGACGCTGCCGCAAGCGCCGCGAAGGCGTTCGAGCGTTACGACCTCATCTCAGCGCCGGTCGTCGACGATCTCGGCAAGCTCATCGGCCGCCTGACCATCGACACCGTGCTCGACTACCTGCGCGTGCTGTCGGACCAGGACGCGCTGGCGCGCGCCGGGCTTCGCGGTGCGGAAGATCTGTTCGCTTCCGTCAAGCAGTCGTTCCGGAACCGCTGGCCGTGGCTCTTCCTGAATCTCGTCACGGCGTTTCTCGCGTCCCGGGTGATCGGGATGTTCGAGGCGACGATCGCCCAGGTCGTCGCGCTGGCCGCCCTCATGCCGATCGTCGCGAGCCTCGGCGGCAACACCGGCAATCAGACGGTCGCGCTCGTCACGCGCGCGCTCGCGCTCGATCAGCTGCACGGCGGCCAACTGCGGCTCGTCCGCAAGGAAGTCATGGTCGCGGTCGTGAACGGCGCGCTCTGGGGCGCCGTCCTGGGACTGCTCGCGATCGCGCTCTATCACGACGTCGCGCTGGGCGCCGTGATGATGACGGCGGTCATCCTCAACCTGCTCGTCGCGGCGCTGGCCGGCATCGCCGTCCCGCTGCTTCTCAACCGGGTCGGCCGCGATCCGGCGTACGGATCGAGCGTGCTCCTGACGTTCATCACGGATGGGATGGGCTTCCTGCTGTTTCTCGGTCTCGCCCGGATTGCCCTGGTCTAGCGCCCCTGCGGCACGAGGTTCGCGGCGACGATCCGCTGATCGAAGACGAACACGTTCGGATTTCCCGGCGAGACGTCGACGTGCAGCCAGTGATTGTCGAGCTCGCCGAAGGTCTCGACGCGCGTGAAGTTCTCGACTCGTCGGCCGCTCGCCGTGCCGATCATCGGCTTGTCGATTCTGAAGTAATGCGAGTCGCCGTGAACGAGCACGACAGGTTTCCCGAACGTGATGGTCTCCGATTCCAGCGCGGCCAGAAAGTCTTCGAAGCCGGAGCGGGAGGGGGTGCCTACGGGCAGCTCAAACAGCGGGTCGGCCTGGATGATCAGCATTACCGCCTTGTAGCCGCCTGATGTCGCCACCGCGAACGTCCCGTGCAGCCACGCGAGGGTCGCTGCATTGCGATTGACGTACTCGCTCGGCGGTGTGCCGGTGATGTTGTTGTTGCTGCCGACAACGTGCAGGCCCGCGAACACGACGTCGTTGGCTTCCCAGCGCACGTTTTCCCGGTAGGTGGTGTAGCGGGGGTCGTCGCTCTGCCGATCGAGCGTCATCGTCTTCCGGCCGAGGCTTTGTTCGTTCGGAAAAAACAGCGCGCGCAGATAATCCAGCCGCTCGGTCGGGACGTAGCTACCGTTGTTGGCGCGGTGACAGTCGGTCCATTCGTTGTCGCCGGGGACGTAGATGAACGGCGCGTTGAACCGGTTGAACAGCGTCCACCGGTTCTGGAACACCTCGTCGCTGCAGAGCGAGCTGCCGTTCTTGAAGTCGCCGTCGTGGACGACGAAGGAGAGGGATCGATCCGCGTTAATCTCGGTGATGATGTTCGGGAACTTCGCGTCGCCCTCCGGGCCGTACGGCATGTCGCCGATGAGCGCGAACGAGAAGTGTCCGCTGCTCTGTGAGGTGGCTGCGGGCGCGCCGGATAGTTCGCTGGAATGAAGGCTGGCGATGAGCGGGGAAACCAGACACAAACCGACTGCGGCGATACCAATACGCGTCATCTCGTGCTCCTTGCAAGTCCCGGGCGATCACTCGCGCCGAGTGCGCAGAGTACGGAGTCGATGTGATGACAATGTTGCGCCGATGTGAAATCGGTGAGAAGAGTACCGATGAGGATGCGCGACCGAATTGAACGTGCCGTCTCGATCGCCGCCGGACTCTTCGGCGTGTGCGCGCTGGCGAGCGTCGCGGCGGCGCAGACCCTGACTGGTTTCGCAAGCCTGCCGGCAGACACGTTCTCGCCGGGTCCGACATCGGGTCAGTTCATCACGCCGGCCAACGGCGTCACGCCGCCGTTTCCGGGACGTCAGCCCGTCCAGGGCTTTTCGTCGCTGCTCAGGACGGCCGACGGTGATTTTCTGGCGATGATCGACAACGGCTTCGGCTCGAAGGCGAATTCGGCCGACAGTCTGCTGCGCGTCTATCGGCTCGGCGCCGACTTCAAGACGAAACAGGGCGGGAAGGGATCGATCGTCGTGAAGTCGTTCATCTCTCTGCGCGATCCGGATTCGCGCATCAACTTCACGATCGTGGCCGACGGCCAGTTCTATCCCGGTTCGCCGGGGAACATTCCCGTCGATCCGTCGATCAAGCGTCAGCGGCTGCTCACCGGCGCGGACCTCGACGTCGAATCCATGCGACAGGCGCCGGACGGCACGCTGTGGTTTGGCGACGAGTTCGGACCGTTTCTGCTCCATACCAACGCCACGGGCACAGTGCTTGAGGCGCCGATTCCGCTGCCGGGCGTCCGGTCGCCGCAGAATCCGTTCGGCGGGCCGGCCAATCTCGCCGCCAGTCGAGGGTTCGAGGGCATGGCCATCACGCAGGATGGCAAACGCCTCTATCCAATGCTCGAAGGTCCGCTGGCGGGCGACGATCCACGGAAGCTCTTCATCTACGAGTTCGATGTCCAGACGAACCGCTACACCGAGCGCCGCTGGAGCTACCGGCTCGACGTCGCCGGGTACTCGATCGGCGACTTGACCGCGATGACCGATCGACGGTTCCTCGTCATCGAGCGCGACGACAACCAGGGCGACGCCGCCGTGTACAAGAAGATCTTTCTGGTGGATCTCGATCGGCTCGATGCGAACGGATTCCTGATCAAGCAGCAGGTTGCCGATCTCCTGAAACTCGCGGATCCCGATCGGCTCGGCGGAGCCTCGCCAGTGTTCCGCTTTCCCTTCCAGACGATCGAGGCGCTCGTCGTGCTTGGTCCGAATGAGCTGGTGGTCGCGAACGACAACAACTATCCGTTCAGCCACGGCCGCGATCCCTCGAAGCCCGATCCGAGCGAGTTCATCCGGATCAGACTTGGTAATTGATGCATGTTTTCAGCCCCGTGCCGTGGCCGTTGCTCGGTGCTGCACCGTGGAGGCCGCCCGAGCCGCCACCTTCCGCGCCGCTCCCACCGCGGACCGAGTGGTGCGTGATCGGCGCCGGCATCACCGGCCTCACTGCTGCGGCGGTTCTGGCGTCCAGCGGCCGAGATGTCGTGCTCCTCGATCGGCGGTTCGGCGATGGTGCGGCCTGCCGCTCCGGCGGCATCATCGTCGGCGACACGCTTGCCGGGCCGGCTCCTGACTTCGACGGCTGCGAAATCGAATTGCGCGACTGGATCCGCCGACACGCTCCGCAGATCGATCTGCAGTGGACCGGCTGCATCGAGCTGGATCGGAATTCGGATTTGCCCGCGTCGCCGATCGACTGGCGCGATCATGGATCCGTGCGGCGGCGCCGCGTTGTCGACGGCGGCACGCTCGACCCGGCGCGTCTGGTCGAGGCGCTGGGCGCGCATGCCGTCGCGCGCGGCGCGTATTTCGTCAACGGCGTCACCGTCAGCGGTCTCCGAGTAGCCGGGAATGACGTACGCATCGATCTGCAGGCCGATCAGCCGCCACTTCTCGCGTCGCGCGTGTTGGTCGCGACCGAGGCGGCGTCGGCATCTTCGCCTTTCAATCCCTGGCCGATCCGCCACTTCACGGTCGCGATCGAGACCGAGCCGCTTGCCGACGATCGGTTCGCCGCGATCGGATGGGGCGATCGGCAGCCGTTCTACACGAACGATCTGCCGCTTCTCTGGGGCCGCGTGCTCGAGGGAGGGCGGATGCTCGCCGGACGTGAGCTGCTCTCACTCGACGAGATGCAGGGGCAAGACCTTGCCGCGGCGATCGACGATGCCGGTCGCAAGGTTGCCGCGCGACTGCGCGGTCTGCATCCGGCGCTCGCCGGCGTTCTCGTGCGGCGCGTCTGGGCCGGCCCGATCGGCCGCGATGCGTCCGCCATTCCCGGCATTCACCAGACGGCGGAATTGCCGCGCGTGTGGTGGGCCGGTGGCTATGCCGGTCACGGTCTCGCGCAGGCATTCCGGCTCGGCCGTTTGGCAGCGGTCTGTTAATACGTCTCCGGCCAATTCAACGGTTCCGGGTTCACGGCGAGATAGACCTGCTTGGTTTCGAGATAGGCGTCGAGGCCCCAGCGGCCCAGCTCGCGGCCGACGCCGCTTTGTTTGAATCCACCCCACGGCGCTTCGATCGACGCCGGCTGCGAGTGATTCACCCAAATCACGCCCGTGCGCAGCTCTCTGACCACGCGCAACGCCCGATGCACGTCGCGCGTCCAGACGGCCGCCGCAAGTCCGTAGACCGAGTCATTGGCCATGCGGACGGCATCATCCTCGCCGTCGAAGGGCATCACGACGGCGACGGGGCCGAAGATCTCTTCACGCGCGATCCGCGCGCGCGGATCGACGTCGGAGAAGATTGTCGGCTCGACGAAGTACCCGGCGTCGAGCGGGCCGCCGGTCGCGGCGCCGCCGCCAAGGACGAGCCGTGCCTCGCGCTTGCCGATTTCCTGGAACTCACGCACCCGCGCGAACTGCTGCGCGCTCACGAGCGGCCCCATGCGTGTGTCGCGATCGAGACCCGGGCCGAGCGCGATGGTCCTCGCGCGCTCCACCATCGCGTCCACGACGCGCGGGTAAATCGATCGCTGGACGAGGATCCGGCTCGTGGCCGAGCAGACCTCGCCCTGGTTGATGAACACGCCGAACAGCGCGCCGCGGATTGCCGCTTCGAACCCGGCGTCGTCGAAGATGATGGCCGGCGACTTGCCGCCGAGCTCGAGCGTCACGCGCTTCAAGCTCCGGGCCGCGACGCCCATGACCTCGCGGCCCACCGCGACGCTGCCGGTGAACGCCACTTTGTCGATGCCGGGATGCGCGACGAGCGCGCGGCCGGTCGTTTCACCGGTGCCGGTGATGATGTTGATCACGCCGGACGGCACGCCGGCGTCCGCGAAGCATTGCGCCAGCTCCAGGATCGTGAGCGGTGTTTCCTCGGCGGGCTTCAGCACCACGGTGCATCCCGCGCAGAGGGCGGGCGCGAGCTTCCACGCCGCCATCAGGAGCGGGTAGTTCCACGGGATGAGCTGCGCGGCGACGCCGACGGGCTCGCGAAGCGCGAGCGCCAGCGCGCCATCTGACAGCGGGATCGCGTCGCCGTGCAGCGAGGACGCAAGGCCGCCGTAGTACTCGAAGCAGGCCGCCGCGTCTTCCATGTCGGCTTCGGCTTCGACGATCGGTTTTCCGCTGTTCCGGGTTTCGAGGTGGGCGAGGGCGTCGGCGTGTTCGCGAATCGCGGCGGCAATCCGCGTCAGCAGGCGCGATCGCTCGCGGCCGGAGGTCGTGCGCCAGCCGGACTCGAACGCCTTCCGCGCGCTCGTGACCGCGCGATCGACATCCGTCTCATCGGCGTCGGGCACCGATCCGATGACGCTTTTGGTAGACGGATCGATGACGTCAATCAATCCGGCGCCGTGCGCCGCGTCGAATCTTCCGTTGATGAACAGACCGGCGCCGCTCATGTGCGGAGACTATCCGACCATTGTTCGCGCCGGCAAATCTACACGCGCAACTACACTGCCGGTTCCGGCGTCGAATATGTCAGATATACTGCGAAGTAGTTGCTGTATGGGAGTACCGGTAAGGCTCCTTCGGCAATTCGGTTGGCTCGTGGTCGTCTGCGGCCTCCTCGCAGCGCCGCGAGCCGCGCGTGCCGATCAATCCGTCTTTGCCGACTTCGACGGCGATGGCCGTCGCGACGAGGCTCGCGTCGACGAGCTTCAGCGACGCACGGTCAACGTCTGGCTCTCCGCCACCCAGCGCAGCCGGGTGCTCCGCACGGCCCGGCCGATCCTCCAGCTCGCGGCCGGCGATCTTGACGGCGACGGGCGGGCCGAGCTCGTAGCGGCCGGCGGCGATCGCGGCCTCGTCGTCTGGAAGGCCAATCACAAGTCCAAGTTCAAGCTGGTTCGATCGAAACAGCTCGCTCCGCGGTCTCTTCGCGGTCCGTCGCGGCGGCTCGCGCATGGACCGATCGATCCGGTCGTCATCGAAACGGCCGGATGGTCGCCGGATCTCCTCGGCGTCCAGCGATTTGATCTCTCTCGCCCCGGTCCCTCCATCGTCCGTGTATTTCCTGCGGATCCCGTCGCCGCGCGTTCGCGCCGCGACGCACCCGCCGCGACCCGCGGTCCGCCCGCCCACTCCTAGCCTCTCGATCGCCCGTTCTCACTGACACACGTCGCCGCGATTCCGCGCGGCGATGGCGGTTCATTTTCGTTCGAGGCGTGCCGCGGATTCAGGGATCCATCCGCGCTCCGTCGTTCATTGATCGCGGCCACGTGCCGCAAGTGGGCTTCTATGCGTATTGTTCTGGCCGATTTGAAAGGTGGGGAAGGATTCACCAGCAAGGACACGGTTGCCGGCGGCTATGGATCGCGCCTGCGTCCGTTCTCGAAAGTCACCGAGGTCGTCTCGCAAGTCAAACGGCGCTTCCACGATCTGCCGAGCGTGCACCTGGGCTATGCCGCGGCGCTGGCGAAGCGCGCGGGTCACCACGTGACGTACTCGGAAGGCGAGCTCGCCGACGGCGACGTGGCGATCGTGCTCTCGTCGCTCGTGGATTACCGGCGTGAAGCGGCGTGGGCCGACTCGATGCGGGCGCGCGGCGTCCGCGTCGGGTTCATCGGTCTGACCGCGTCGCAACTGCCGCAGCTCTACACGGCCTCATCCGATTTCATCATCAACGGCGAACCGGAAGCCGCGCTGACCCGGCTGATGCAGGGTGAGAGGCTGGCCGGCGCCGTCCAGAGTCCGCCAATCGCCGATCTCGACAGTCTCCCGTTTCCAGATTGGGACCCGATTGTTTCGCGCCGGCGTCCGATCCGCGTCCCGTTTGCCGGCCGTCCCGGCGCCGGATCGCTGCCGCTGCTCGCGAGCCGCAGCTGCCCGGAGTTCTGCACGTACTGTCCGCACCGGATCCTCGCGGCCTATCGGGCACGCACCGTCGGCAACATCCTCGACGAGCTGTCGCTCCTCGCCGATCGACGCGGCCCGATCCATGTCGTGTTTCGCGATCCGTTGTTCACCCAGGATCGCGACCGCGTGCTCGCGCTCGCCGACGGGATCCTGACGCGCAAGCTCGCTCACACGTTCGAGTTCGAGACCCGCCTCGATCGGCTGGACGAGGCGCTGCTCGGCGTGATGCACCGGGCTGGTCTGCGCGCGATGAGCTTCGGCGTCGAGTCGGTGTCGTCGTCAACGCTGAAGAAAGTGGGACGGCGTCCGATTCCGGCCTCGCACCAGCGCGCCATCCTCGCCCGCTGTCGCGAGCTGGGCATCGTGACTGCCGCGTTTTACGTGCTCGGCTTCGGCGAGGACACCTATGAATCGGTCATCGCAACGATTGATTACGCGGTCGAGCTCGGATCGACCGTCGCGCAGTTCAAGATTCTGACGCCCTATCCCGGCACGCCGCTGTACCGCCGGATGGCGGCCACGATCACCGAAACCGATTGGCAACGGTTCGACGGCTTCACCCCGACGTTCACCCATCCGGCGTTGACCTCGTCACAGCTGCAGTTCCTGCTCGGCGCCGCCTACCGGCGGTTTTACATGCGGCCATCGTTTCTGGCCAATTTCCTCCGCATCCGCGCGCCGCAGATGCGGCGTCTGGTCACCGCGCTCGACGCGCGGGTGGGACGCCATCACATCCGGCACGACCAGCAGGAAGGGGGCCGCTGATGCCGACCGCGATTTCCCGTTATGGCAGCCGCGTGATTCCGACGACGCAGCAAGTTATCGGCGATCTCGAGCGGCGTGGCGAGCTCATCGAGGGACCGCACGTGGCCGAGTTCGAAGCCGCGTTCGGCAAGCGCGTGAATGGCCGGCCGGCAGTCTCGACGTCGTACGGCCGCATGGCGTTCTATTACCTCCTGAGAGCGTTCGCGTTTCCGGCAGGGAGCGAGATCGTCTTTCCCGCGCTCACGTTCTGGGTCGTGCCGGAGATCGCGCGCGTGCTCGGCCTCACGCCGGTTTTCGCCGACGTCGATCCCGGGACGTTCAACCTCACACCCAAGTCGTTCCAGCGGGTGATTACGTCGAAGACGGTGGCCGTCGTGCCGACGCACCTCTGGGGCCTGCCGTGCGACATGGACGAGATCGCCGGGATCGCGGCGCGACACGGCATCATGGTGATCGAGGACTGCGCTCACGCGCTGGGCGCCACCTACCGCAAACGGCCGGTGGGCACGCTCGGCGACGCGGCCTTTTTCAGCTTTCAGATGATCAAGCCGCTCAACACGTACGGCGGCGGCATGGCGGTCGCGCGCGACCGCGTCATTGCCAATCGGGTGAGGAAGCTGGCCGAGTCCGCGCCGCTGCCGGCGATCAAAGCGATCAAGGAAAAACTCTGGCGCGGACGCGTGCAGCGGATCGCCACGCGTCCCAGAGTCTTCACCTGGACGCTGTTTCCAGCGGTCTACGTGACGACGCGGCTCAACTGGAGCATCGACATGTATTTCTGGGAACCGATCCGGAGGCTGGAGCCGCTCCCGGCCGATTACCACGTGCGCTATGCCAACGTGCAGGCGGCGCTCGGACTCGAGGGGCTCCGGCATCTCGATCGATGGCAGCGCAAGACCGAGCGCCACGCGGCTCGCTTGAGCGCCGTGCTGTCGAACGTGCCGGGCGTGCGCGTGCCGGCGGTCCCCTCCGACCGGACGCACACCTTCTATCAGTACAGCGCCTACGTGCCCGAGCGTGACCTCGTCGTCGCACGATGTCTGCGCCGCGGCGTCGACATCGAGACGCTGCACGTCGACGTCTGCAGCGCGCTCGATCTGTTTGGCGGGTCCGCCAAGGCGTCGCCCGGCGCCAACGAGACGACACACTCGATCCAGATTCCGGTGTACGAGGCGCTGACCGACGCGGAGCTCGAGCGGGTGGCGTCGGTGGTCCGCGGCGCGGTAGAGTCAGTCTCGATGACGGCACTCGCCGGCGAATCCCGGTCCGCGTAAAGGCAGGATCATGCTCGACGGCGTCAGCACGGCAGCAATCTACGCAAGCATCGTCCTCGCGGCGGCGGTCGAAGGCGAAGTCGTCTTCGTCGCCGCCGCGGCGCTCGTCAGCCAGGGCCACCTGCATCCGGCCGCAGTCGCCGCCGCCGGCGCACTCGGGGGGTGTCTGGGCGATCAGACGTACTTCTACCTGTTGCGCGGGCGTCTCCGGCGCTGGCTCGACCGCGTGCACGCCATCGCCCGGCGCAGCGAAACGCTCGTGCGGCGCGTCCGCCGCCACGACACGCTGATGGTGCTCGCGATCCGCTTTGCTCCCGGCTTGCGGATCGCCCTGGCCGCCGCATGCGCCTACGCCGGCGTCCCTGCGCTCAAGTTCAGTCTGCTGAATGCGATCGCCAGCATCGTGTGGGCGACGACGCTGCTGACGCTGGTCGCCTATCTGGGACCCGCCGTGTTGACGCGGCTCGGGATTTCGGGATGGTGGGGCGCGCTCGTGCCCGCGGTCATCATCATTGTCCTGTTCCGTTTGCTCAGCAGGGCGGAGCAACACGCCGTGGAGTCGCCGTAACGGCTGGGCGTGGCCAGATTGTTGGTAAGCGATGGCGAAGTGGCCGTTCACGTCGATCGTTGCTCTGGCTGCAGGGTCCGCAGCAATGGCCCACCCGAGCGTCAGCGCACAGATCTTCTTCAACGACAACGTCACGATTGAGTTCGCGCCGGGCAAGGTCCCCCGCGAAGCGTCGTGGAGCACTCAGATGGAGCTCACGAGCCGCGGGCTGGCGACGCTCCAACCATGGGCGCCGAACACGTCGCGTGATTTCTGGTTGCGCACGCAGCCACTCGCCGCGGGCCTGTCCTGGCGTCCGTCAAGAGTGCTGGGCATCACGGTCAGTCTTCAGGACGTCGAGGTTGCGCCGAACAGCACGATGCGGCCGTACGTGCAGGCGTTCGCGCGCTATAGCACGGACCGCGTGCATTGGTCGTCGTGGTTCGGATTGACGGGGAACGACGCGACACTCGTGGCGGCAACGTTCACGGGTACACTCTCGATGCCGCAGCGGGCGCGGGAAAAATACGACGAGCTGATGAGGGAGTGGTGGCAGACCGATCCCGCGTGGCAATCGGACGAGCATGAGTTCTGCGTCTGGCTCGCGGCGCGCCACCCCGACTACTTTGCCGCGGAGATTCCACTCATCGGGTACACGCAGATTCTCATTGAAGGCGGCGCGCAAGGATTTCGTGTCGGTGGTCTGTCGGTGAGCCTTCAATCAGGGTCCAGCGGGCTGAGCTCGATTCCACGCGGCACCCGCCGGGCGACTGCCGATCAGAAATGGCTTTTCGATCTGTCGACAGTCGGCCGGTGATTCCGACCGTTCGGAGTTCGAAGTTCGAAGTTCGAAAGCCTGCCACGCCGAAGCCAAAGGCGAAGGCGGGTTCAGGCCGCGATTTTTGCGGCCTGTTTATCCTGGCTCGAGACGGACGTACCACAATCGAAACGCCACGGCCGTGTCCGGCGGCAGCGCGGCATAGTGGACGCCGCTCTCGCCGGCACGGACCAGGTGAGAGGCGACGAGCTCCAGCCGGCTGATCTCTCGCGTCAGCTCGCGCGGCACGCGAACGCGGTACGAGCCCACGCGTCCGGCCTCGCGAGTGAGTCGAAGGCGCGCGACCTGCTGACGGTTCAGGAACAGCGTGATCTCCGGCTGGAAATTCGGGTCCGCTGTTTCGGCCGGGTCGACGCGCAGCGTCAGCCAGTAGTCGGAGCGCCGCGGCATCGGCAGCCGCATCGCGACGATCGGGGCTTCCGCCACTTTGCAGATCACATTGCCGACGCCGACCGGCGCGGACCACGCGCCGTCGAACAGCCAGACGTTCCGCGTGCTGGTCCCGATGATGACGGCCTCGCCGGCGCGAAGCGCTTCGCGATACATCAGGAACGGCCCGGCGCGGTACGCGAGCCACGCCAGCGCGGCGCAAGCTGTGACGACGGCGACTCTCAGCGCGAAGGTGCGGCTCATCATCCACTGTCGCGCCGACGCGTCAGTGACAAGAGCCTTCCCCCAGCGGCCGATCATGGCGATCGCCGACATCGCGAAGACGAGATAGAACGGATACGCGTGCTGCGTGAAGCGCCAATCGCCGCCGCTGCCGACCGACCAGGTCATGGCGTACGGCAGCAGTGACATGACGAGCAGCATCAGCAGAAAGCGGCGGCTCGCAGACCACACCGCCAGCACCACGCCGACGAGAGCCAACGCCCGAAGCAGAGGCCCGAGCAGCGAGCTCCACGCGCCAAACCCGTCCCACTTGTTGAGAAACGGAAAGGTGAGAAGGCCCTGTGCCGCGGTGTCGACGGACGTGATGGGCCGGGACTGGAGCTTCGCCGACAGATACGAGACCACGCCCATGGGAGCGTCTGCGGGCAGCCCCTCAGCCGCGCGGTAATACTTCGTGTGCTCATTGATCGCGAAGAACGGATCGCCGACGGCGATCGCGCACGCGATGAGGTACGGCGCCACGAGGGCGGTGCAGACGAGCGCGGTTGCGGCGACGCCCCGCCGCGGGTTTCCGATCGTCCAGCATTCGACGAGCACCCACAGCAGCGCGGGTATGACGAAGGAGAGCGCGGTGATTCGCGTCAGGCACGCGGCCGCCGCGGCGACGCCGGCGATGACGCCGCGCAGCACGGTCGGCTGCTGCCGCAGCCGGACAAACGCCCACGCGGCCAGCGCCACGACGCACATGAACGTATCGTCGCGCCAGCCTCCGGTGCTCCGGCCGACGGCCGTGAATTCCATCGCGAGCGCCAGGGCCGCGGCCAGGCCAACGCCGCGCGAGAAGGCGGCAGCGCCCAGCAGATACGTCGCAAAGATCGCCAGCGTGCTTCCGGTGATCGACGCAAAGCTCAGCGCGATGTCCCGGTTGTCGCAGAGCCAGAGGTACCCGCGCGTGATCGCCAGAAACAGCGGCTCACGCACGTGCGCCTGATAGAAGCCGGTCATCTCTCGCGCGTAGCGCAGGTAGTTGATCGGATCGGCGCCCGCGTACGGATTGCCGACCGGGCCCCACGCGACGTTCGCGGGCCGCAGGGCCTTGATCGCGGGGATGGTGTAGTGAGCGAGCGTCTCGGACCAAGCCGGTTGCCCCATCCACCCGTAGCCGGCAACCAGCGCCTCGAACCGCAGCAGACCGCCATAGACGGTGATCAACACGGCGGCCGCGACCGACGCGATGCGTACGGCGCGCGGCCGGGATCGAATGAACGCCGCAACTGGCCTGGTGAGTCGGGAAAACGCCACTGGCATGCCGACGTATCTGGTCGGGCATCTTTACACAAGCGGGCAGCGACCAAGGCTCGCACCGGCAGGTGGGGTCAGGGCCCACAGATGCCACGTCATAACGGTTCGGTAACGTGCGGTGTTCCAGGATAGTGAGTCCATCGAAGGAGCCCCTCCATGCGTTCTGCACTTTTGCTGTTGATTGCGCTGTCGCCGGGATTGATTCAGGCAGGCCAGCCAGCTGGTCCGTATCGGATCACGCACACGTACAGCCCCGGTGGCGATGGCGGGTGGGACTACATCATCCCCGATCCGCCGCAGCACCGGCTGTTCATCGGCCGCCAGAATCGCGTGATGGTGGTCGACGAGACCGACGGCAAGCTGCTTGGTGAGGTGACCGGCATCGACGGCGCGCACGGCACCGCGCTCGTCGACCACACCGGCCACGGGTTTGCGACGTCCGGCAACGACGGGACCATCGTGATGTTCGATCTGAAAACGTTCAAGGCGCTCGGTCGAACTCCTGCGGCCGAAGACGCCGACGCCATCATTTACGACGCACCTTCGGATCGTGTGTTCTCGCTCAACGGCGATGCGCACTCTGCGACGGTCGTCGATCCGACGCCGGGACAGCTCGTGACCAACATCCCGCTCGGCGGCAAACCGGAATATGGCGCGTCGGCAGGCGACGGCAGGATCTACGTCAACCTCACCGACGCCAGTGAGGTCGTCGAGATTGACGCGAAGGCGTTGAAGGTCGTACGGCGATGGTCGACGAAGCCGTGTCAGCAGCCCGTGGCCATGGCACTCGATGTCGCCCACCGTCGCCTGTTCAGCGGATGCCGCAGCGGTCTCCTGGCGGTCTCGGATTATCAAGCGGGCAAGGTCGTGGCGACGGCGCCGATCGGTGCCGGCGTCGACGGCGTCGGCTTCGATGCCAAGTACGGCGATGTCTTCGCGTCGAACGTCGACGGGACCCTCACGATCGTCCATCAGGATGGTCCTGACGTCTACCACGTGCTGCAGACGGTCGCCACGCCGGCCGGCTCCCGGAATCTGGGCCTCGATCCGATAACACACCGTGTCTTTCTCGCCGCAGCTGACTTCGGGCCGCCGCCCTCCGGCTCGCGCGGTCGCGGACCGGTCCTCCCAGGGACTTTCAAGATCCTGGTCGTCGAGCATCAGTGAATCGCGCCAGCGAACAAAGCCGGTGTCATGCGATTGAGTAAATCGATTGTGAGCGCCTGGTGCGTCGGGGTCGTGCTGGCGTTGACGGCCGCCACGGCGGCCGAGGAAGTGCGTCAGGCCGTTTCACACCGCGACGAAAAGGGGACGATCGATGGCGTCGAAAACTTCGGGCGGATGAACGATCGGCTCTATCGAGGTGCGCAGCCCACGAATGACGGGTTCAGACATCTTCGTGACCTTGGCATCGGCACGGTTGTGCGGCTCAGTCTCGGCGACGAGGGCACACGCTCCGAACGGGCAATCGTGAAAGCCCTCGGGATGCGGTTCATCGGGCTGCCGTGGAGCAGCGCGCACGATCCGACCGCCGAGCAGGTCGTCGAATTCCTGCGTTTCGCCGAGTTGTATCCCGACGAACGGATTTTCGTCCATTGCAAGGCGGGCGCCGACCGCACCGGCGTGTTCGTCGCGCTGTATCGGATGGTGCTCGATCGGTGGAGCGCCGCCGACGCGATCGACGAGATGAAGGCCTTCCACTATCGCTACGTCTTCCTGCCTCATCTGCAGTCGTACGTGGAAGCGTTCCCCGGCAGCCTCCGTACAGACCCGCGGTTCGAGTCGCTCGAGGCCGCACCACGCTGAATCGGCGCTCCGTATCGGGGAGCCGCCCGCTGCCGGCATGATTCCCCACGACGCTCCGCGTCGGCGTTGGAAGGTAACAGTTCGATAATGCTCCCTGTGAAAGAGTTCCTCGACATGACGCGCCTGTCGCTGTCGCTCGTCTTGATCATTGTCCTCGTTCCGCGAGCCGCCGCGTCCCAGACAGCCCGCGACGGGCGGCTGCTCGTGACCGTGACGGATCCGAGCGGCGCCGTCGTGCCCAATGCCACCGTGACCGTCACCGGGATCGAGGAGGCCACCAGGGGATCCAGTCCGAAACCGGCGGTCACCTCCGACAAGGGCCTGGCGACGGTCGAGTTACTCGTTCCAGGGCGGTATTCCGTGGAGGCGCAGTTCCCGGGGTTCGAAACCGGCGTGCTCAAGGACATCCGCGTGCGCGCCGGTGATAACAAGCACGTCCTCGTCCTGCCGCTCAAAAAGGTTCGAGATTCGGTCACGGTCGCCCAGGATGCACAACAGGCGGCTGCCGATCCGCGCGGCAACGTGTTCCGTACGGTGCTGTCGCGCGCGGACATCGAGGCGCTGTCGGACGACCCGAATGAGATGGCGCAGCAGCTGCTCGATATCGCCGGCGGCAACGCGGTGTTCAAGATCGACAGCTTCGTCGGCGGCGCCCTGCCGCCCAAGGCGATGATCAAGTCGATTCACATCGTCCGCGACGCCTTCAACGCGGAGAATCATTCGGCGGAATCCGACGAGATTCAGATCATCACCCAGCCGGGCGTCGGTCCCATGCATGGCGCCGCGACTGCTCGCATCCGCGACGGCTCGATGAGCGGGCGCAGTCCGTTCATTCCAGTCAAAGGCCCGGAACGGACGCAGAACTATCAGGGGAACCTCGGCGGCACCCTGGTCGATCAGAAGCTCTCGTTCTCCGTGTCGGGCGGAATCACGCGATCCTTCGACACCCCGATCGTCAACGTCGCGCTTCCCGACGGCGGGTTTCGATCTGAAGTGTTGCGTCTTCGCCGGCCGCTCGACAGCTGGACGACGTACGACCTGCTCGACGTCGCCATCACGCGGGATCAGCTGCTGCGGATTGGCTACAACCAGAGCAACAACACCCGGAAGAACCTCGGCGTCGGCGCCTACGACCTCGCCGAACGTGCGTACGCCTCGGACCAGCAGGACCACGAAATCCGCCTGCAGCAGACCGGCCCGATCGGCCGCCGGATGTTTCTGGCCCACCGGCTCGAGCTGAACTGGACCGATACCGCGTCCCGCGCCGAGGTCGAGGTGCCAACGGTCCGCGTCCTCGATTCCTTCACGCGCGGCGGCGCCCAGGTCCGGGGCGGCCGCCACCCGCACGCCTTCGAGTACGGGTCGGACCTCGATTACATCCGCGGGTCGCACTCCGTGCGCACCGGCGTGATCGTCGAGGGCGGGCACTACCGATCCGACGATCAAACCAATTACCTGGGCACGTATACGTTCAGCAGCCTCGAGGCATTCGACGCGGCGCAGCCGGAGACATTCGTCCGTCGAATCGGCGACCCCCGAGTCAGCTACTGGAACGTCAACAGCGGCGTGTACCTGCAGGATGACATCCGGATCAAGAAGAGCTTCACACTCAGCGCCGGCGTGCGCTACGAGGCGCAGACCCATGTGCAAGACTACGGCAATGTGAATCCGCGGGCCGGATTCACATGGGCGCCGTTCAAGAGCGGGAGGACCACGCTGCGATCGAGCTACGGCGTGTTCAACAACTGGGTCAGCACGGGCACGTACGAGCAAACGCTGCGTGTCGATGGTGTTCACCAGCAGGACATCAGCGTCGCCGACCCATCGTTTCCTGTCGACGAGATCGACGCCTCAGTCGCCGCGGCGAACCGGTATGTGTTCGGCGACGTGCGGCTGGTGAGAACCCACCGGGTCAGCGCTGGATTCGATCAGGCGCTGACCGCGAAAGTCCGGCTGAGCATGATCTACAGCCACGTCTCGGGCGCGCACGTGCTTCGCGGCCAGAATCTCAACGCGCCGATTGGCGGTCAGCGCCCCGATGCGGCGTTCGCGAACGTGATCGAGGTGATCGCCGACGGCGCGTCGCGCTCCAATCAGGTTCAAACGAATCTGACGTGGAACCTCGCGCCGCCCGGGCGCAGCGCCGGGCAGGCCGCGATCAACTGGCACCGGCTCAACATGCGCGCGTCGTACACGCTGGGGCGATTCGAGAACAATTCCGACGGTCCGTTCGTGGTGCCGCCGAGCGGGACGCTCGGCACCGAATGGGGGCCGGCGCCGAACGATCGCCGGCAGCGCTGGTCCGGCGCCGTCACCAGCCAGGCCGTGCGCAATCTCACGGCGACCCTCTCCGTCGAAGGCAATACCGGCACGCCGTACACCGTGACGACGGGGTTCGACACGAACGGCGATCTGATTTTCAACGATCGACCGGCGGGCAGCGGTCGGAACACGGAACGGACACCCGCGCAGAACACCTGGCGAGCCAATGCCAGCTACACTCTCAACGTGGGCCCTCGCAGCCGGATCTCCTGGACGCTGAACGCGACGAACGTGACGAATCGCAGCAACTACACCGGGTTCAGCGGCGTGATGACCTCGCCGTTCTTTCGGCAGGCCACGGCGGTGCAGAACATGAGAAAGATCGACCTCGGGATGAGCATCAGCTTCTAGAAAGCCCGTCGTGCGCGTGCTGTTGGTCGAAGATTCGGAACGCCTGCAGCGGACGATCGGCGCTGCGCTCAGGAAGTCGGGGTACGTCGTCGATGCGACGGGCGACGGCGTCGAGGGTCTCTGGCTCGCCGAGTCGCAGGACTACGATGCGATCGTGCTCGACATCATGCTGCCCAATCTCGACGGACTGTCGTTGCTGCAGCGCCTGCGCGATCAGGACAAACCCGCGCACGTCCTGTTTCTGACAGCGAAGGACACCGTGGAGGACCGTGTGCGTGGACTCCAGAGCGGGGCCGACGACTATCTGGTGAAGCCGTTTGCGCTCGACGAGCTCCTGGCGCGGGTGCAGGCGCTCTGTCGCCGCACGTACGGCAGCAAGCAGACGCGACTCCTCATCGGCGATCTCGAAATTGACACCGTCCGCAAGGAGGTCGTCCGGGCCGGCCAACCGGTGCCGTTGAAGCCGCGGGAATATCTGCTGCTCGAGTATCTGGCTCGGCGCGCCGGAGAGGTCGTGTCGCGCCGGGAGATCGAAGCGCACCTGTACAGCGAGCCGGCGGATCTCACGAGCAACGTCATCGATTCCGCGATCTCCTCGCTGCGAAAGAAGCTCGGCCAGGCAAACGCGGATCCGCTCATTCACACGCGCCACGGGGTCGGGTACGTCTTGAAAGCCAAGGCATGACCACCATCCAGCAGGCGCTCAGACGGAAGCTGTTAGTGGCCCTCGCAGCGTTGCTGGCCCTCACGGGCATCGGTGTGTATCTCACGACACGGGCGGCGCTGGTCAAACAGTTCGACGCGACACTTCGCGCGAAGGCGATCGCGATCAGCCTCGCCACACAGCAGGACGACGGGAACATCGTCGTGGACGTGCCGGAAGGATCCCTGCGCGAGCTGCAAGGTCCGTCTGGAAACGATCTGTTTCAACTCTGGCGCCCCGACAGCGTCACGATCGTCCGGTCGCGCGCGCTGGGCGACCGCGATCTGCCGCGCCGGAGTTCCACGCCGGGCCTGTCGACGTTGTGGAACCTGTCGTTGCCGTCCGGCCGCGCTGGACGCGCGATCGGGATGACGTTCGAGCCCCATCTCTCCCCGGAGGATCGCGAAGAGCATCGTCCGGCGGCCGTGCCGTCGGTGACGCTTACCGTCGCGGCGGACCGCGGCGATTTGGATCGCACGCTTCTCACCCTCGGTCTCGTGCTGTCGGCCGGCGGCGCGCTTCTGATGATCGCCACTACCCTGATCGTCCCGCGCGTGCTGAGACGCGAGCTGACCCCGCTCGATCGGTTGGCCGACCAGGCCGCGCGCATTGACGCTGGTTCCCTCCGCACACGCTTCGAGATCAGTGCGCTGCCGGGCGAGCTGGCGCCAATCGGACGGGCACTCAACGATTTGCTGGCTCGCCTGGAGTGGTCGTTCGAGCGCGAGCGGCAATTCAGCTCCGACGTCGCGCATGAGCTTCGGACGCCGATCGCAGAACTGCGGAGTCTGGCGGAAGTCGCGATGAAGTGGCCGGACGCGCGCGACCCGCGTACCGATCAGGACCTGCTCGGCATCGCCATCCACATGGAAGGCATTGTGAGCCGGCTCCTGACGCTCTTGCGCAGCGAGCGCGGGCTTCTGCGGATCGTCCCTGAGCGGATTCCGCTGATCCCGCTGTTGTCCGGTGCCCTCCGGCCGTTCGCCGACCGCATTGCACGGAGGCGGCTTCAGATCTCCCTGACCGGGCCGCACGACGCGCTTGTCGAGACGGATCGAGTGCTTCTCCAGTCGATCGTCAACAACGTGATCGAAAACGCCGTGGAGTACACCCCGGAGGGAGGAGACGTGCGGGTCGACGGACGACTCGAGCAGGACCGATTCGTTGTGCACATCACGAACGACGTCGAGTCATTCGCATCTGAGGACGTGGCCCGGTTGTTCGATCGGTTCTGGCGGCACGACGGCGCACGCTCCGCCACCGGACACCACGGACTCGGCCTGTCGCTCGCGCGGGCATTTGCGCACGCGCTCGGCGGCGACCTGACGGCCCGGCTCGATCGAGGCCGGCGTCTGACGCTCACGCTTTCGGGACCGGCCCGCTCGCCTGGACCGGCGCCCAATGAACCGACCCCCACCGCGGTCACGGTTCGGTAATGTCAGCTTTGACATCCTCGCATCAGGAGAATCCCATGCTGCGACAATCCCTGACGGTCGGTGTCGCGTTCCTCAGCGCGTTCGCCATTGCGCTCAATGCGGAGGCGCGGCAGGCCAAGCCGGCCCCGCAGGCGGCGAAGCCGGAGCCAAAGGCCGCCGCAAAGGTCGCGCTTCCAGCGGCCGTCGAGGCAGCCTTCAAGAAGGCGTATCCCAACGCCACGGTCAAGCACGTCTCGAAGGAGACGGAGAAGGGCCAGGTGCAGTACGAAGTCGAAAGCATGGACGGCACCCAGGCACGCGACCTCGTGTATCGCGCGGATGGCACGGTGGTGCTGTACGAAGAGCTCATTCCGGAGTCGGCCGTGCCGGCTGCGGTCGTCAGCGCGGTCAAGGCCAAGTACCCGAAGGCGACGTTCTCGCGGTGTGAGAAGTTGTTCAAGGACGGGACGATGAACTACGAGCTGGGGCTGAAGGGCGCGGCGGCGAAGGAAGTCGTGCTCACGCCGGAAGGGAAGTGGGTGTCACCCGCGAAGTAGCCGCTCGCATTGACAGCACGGCAACCAGGGTTCAGCATCGTGCATCCGAGGAGATCCTTCATGCGACGCCTACTCTTGCCATCCGTCATCGCGATCGCACTCTTTACCTCCGTCACTGTCGCACGGCAAGCCGGAACTGACGGGCCGTACAAAGTGCTCAAGACCGCCCGAGTCGGCGGTGAAGGCGGGTGGGACTACATCTACGCGGATGTCGCCGCACGCCGGCTGTACATTCCGCGCCGCGGAGTGCCGGCAGTGGCCGCCACGGATACGCGGCCTGCATCGCCTGCCATCCCGGCACGGTTGACCATCTTCAATCTCGACACCCTCGAGCCGATCGGAGAGATCGCCGGTGTCGGCGGGAACGGCACGGCGGTTGATCCAAAGTCCGGACACGGCTTTACCAGCAGCCGACCCGTCTCGATGTTCGACACGAAGACGATGACGCTCATCAAGACGATTGACGTGGGCGCCGCGCAACCTGATGGGATCTACTTCGATGCCTTCAGCGACCGCGTCTACGTTTTCAGCCACCCGACGAAGGACGCGACGGTGATCGATTCGAAGGACGGCACCGTGCTCGGCACGATCGATCTGGGCGGCGTGCCGGAGCAGGGTGTGAGCGACGGTCAGGGCCGGCTCTTCGTCGTCATGCAGGATCCGGAAGGCAGCGTCACCGCCGTGGACGTGAAGACGATGAAAGCCGTCGCGCATTATCCGTTCGGCGACAAGGGACGCTGCAACGGTCTCGCGTTGGATGTCAAGAATCGTGTGCTCTTCGCGGCATGCGCCCAGTCGGGCAACCCGCCCGCGCAGCCCGCGCAACCGATGATGGTGATCCTGAGTGCCGCGGACGGCAAGATCCTCGCGAATCTTCCGCTCGCCGGGGGCTCCGACGGCGCGGCGTTCAACCCGGCGACGATGGAAGCCTTCAGCGCGCACGGCAACGGCACGATGACCATCGTCAAGGAGAAGAGCCCGACGAGTTTTGAGGTCGAGCAGAATCTTCAGACGATGAACGGCGCGCCCACGATCACATTCGACAGCAAGACGGGTCATCTCTTCGTGATGGCGCAGGAATTTGGGGCGCCCGACCCGAACGCGACGCCACCGGCGGGCGGCCGCGCTGGTCGAGGACCGGCCATTCCAGGTTCATTCACGATTCTCATGATTGGCAAGTAAGCCGTCGCAGTTGAACTGACAGGTCGCGGCGATTCGTGTGCGCCACGACGGTGTGCCGGCTGGCTGCTAGAAGGAAATGACGAGGCCCGCTGCCGGGCGGCGCGGCACGAGCGATCGGGTGAAGCCGACGGCCTCGCCCGTGGCGGGCACCACGGTGCCGCTCGATGGCGCCCGGTTTTCGCGATCGAGGACGTTCAGCACTTCAACGAAAAACGACACCTGACGCCCGAATGACGTGACGGTCCGCTGTACCCGCAGATCGAGCCGCGCGTAGCGAGGGAGGCGAACCTCGTTCGGGCGGTCCGCAATGAACAGCCGGCCGTCCCGCATGGCGAAGTATCCGGGAATTGGCGCGCCCGTTGACGTGCGGTAGTTCACCGACACGCTCGTTCGATCCGACAGCCGAAAGGCGCCCGACACGTTGAGCGTGTGGCGCTGATCGAAGTCGCCCCAGAAGACCTCGCGACGAATGGGATCGGCGTATCGCGTGACGGCATACGCGTACGACGCCCATCCCGCGAGGCGCGGGGAACCCTGCCGCGCCAGAAGAATCTCGACGCCGCGGGACCGGCCATTGAGGCCGTTGTCGATCCGCTCGAGCTTGTCAGGATCCTTCGCAAGTCCAACGACGACGCGTGGCTGCAGGGCAGTCTCACGCAACCCCTCGCGCTCGTCGCGCGCGAAGACGGTGGCCTGCCATCGAACCGATCCTGGGAACCAGCGTTCGACGCCGACGTCGACGTGGGTCGCGCGCTCGGCCTCCAGCGGGCGCAACCCTGCCAGACGACGCGCGTCCTCCAGCTCCGGGAACTGATGCGTGACTCCTGCTGACGTGCTCAGCGTCCAGGCCGGCCGGACCTGCCAGTCAGCGCGAACCCAGCGTGACCACACGTGTCGACTGACGAGCGACGAATCCGCGACCCGGACGCCGGCGCCGAGCGTGAGCGGCCCAAACGTGCGCTGAAAGTCTCCGTAGCCCGCGCGCGTCGTCCACGCGCCCTCAACCGCTTCGTCCGGCAGGCGACGGCTGCCCTGCTCCCGTTGAACTTCGGCGCCCGATTCGAGGACGCCGCCCAACAGCGAACGCGTCACCGTGCCGCGATAGGCAATCGCCTGATCCGATCCCTGGCTGGACGCGCCTGACTGTGGCGCGCTGAAGAAGTCATGGCTCACCAGGACCGCGCGATGCTCGAGTGTCGTGCGCGCCCCAAGCGTCAATCGCCAACCGACGTTCGCCAGCGCTGCCCGATTCGTTCCGCCGATCAGCGCCTCCGGCAGCGTGTCGTCGGATTCGTCGGCGACCGAGCGGCCCGCGAGCAGGCTGACCGTGAGCTGTTGCGTCGGTCGGAGGTCGTACACGAGCTTGACCTCGGCGTCGGCGAATCCGAACCCTGCGCCCGGCTGTGCGAGTCGTCTCATCGGCCATCCGAGATAGCTCTGTCGAGCGCTCAACCGCCACGATCCGCGCTGCTCGCCGCCGATCGGGCCTTCCGCCGCCACCGCCGCGCTCGTGCCGCCCAGGGAACCGCGAAACCTGGTGGCCTCGCGCGACCCTTCGCTCAGCCGAAACTCGAGCTCCGCGACAAGCCCGTCGCCATGTCGCCGGGGATAGGCACCGACCCGAAGCGTTGCTCGCTCCACGCTGTCGAGCCCGAACATCGAGAGGGAGCCGACGTCGCGGCCGTGCACCGTGTGACGGAGCCAGGGCGTCGCGAAGCCGTCGATCACGACGCCGACGTGGCGATACGAACTGCCGCGGACGGAGAACTCGCTGCGGAAGTCGTCGGCGGCCGTCACCCGTGGCATCGCATGGGCGGCGTACAGCGGATCGTCGGGAACCACGCCGGTCGCGTGCGCGAGGCTGTCGGCGCCAAGACTGATTTCCGTGATCGACCCTGTCATGCCGCGTTCCGATCCCGCGGCACTCACCTCGACTCTCTCGCGATAGCCGAGCGGTGAAGGCAATGCGTGGTCGCTGCGCCCGACGTTGTCGACGCCGGCCCTGTCGGGCGGCGCACGGGTCGCCGGCGGCAGACGACGAGCACGAACAACCAGAATGATCGAGTCGGGTCCAGGTGCGGTCCGGAGGCCGTGCGGCTCTAGAATCTCGTCGAGTCGCTGCCGGAGCGTCGTGCCGCGCGGCTCGGCGACGACGCGCATGTCCGGCGTGACCAACTCTGAACTGAAGACGATTCTCAGTCCGGCTCGTTGATAGGACGTCAGGACGTCCGACAGCGGCCGGCCCTGAACGGGATCCTTCCGCTGCGGCGCTGCTGCCGCGCCCACCCGCACGAATGCCAGAACGGCAACAACGGCCGCGATCCTCCGGAGGCACCGAGCCAGCTCGACTCCGGTCATCGACATGGCGAGCCTTCGATTTTAGACTAGCGTGCGTTCCGCGGCCGGAAGATGACGAGCTCGCCGCCGGTCAGCCGATAGTCCAACCCGCTCGTAGCGAGGGCGACCTTCAGCGCGTCCTCCGCGGTCAGACGCTCGATCGATCCATGAAGCACGATGCTCGATGCCGCGCGGGCGAGGTCGGGGCTCTCGAAACGGACGACCCAGGCTTCCTCGCGTGCCAGGTGGTCCAGGAACGCTGACAACGGCCGTCCCTCAGTCTGGAAGACTGGTGCGATGGTCGTCGTCCACGCCCACGCTGGTCCGTACGACTGCATGGGACTGGTTTCTACACCTGCCTCGGCGATGCGGACCTCACTGCCGCCGCGCGCTGGAATCACGTCTCCGCCCCGGTGTATCTCGACGTGTCCTGTGCGCACACGAACGCGGACGGCGGCACCGTCGAGGCGAACCTCGAATTGCGTCCCGATATCCCGGAGCGCGCCCACCGGCGTTCGCACCTCGAAGCCGGGGGATCCCTCGGCCGTCATCACATAGACCGCACCGCCGATGAGCTCAATCGCCATCGGCGAATGCAGCCGAAGGCGGCCCTGCCGATCGAGTCGCACGGAACTGCCGCTGGGTGTCCTCAACCCAACGCGCGACGAGCCGTCGGTCGCGACGACATCGTTCACGCGCAGAGACGCATTCGGCACGAGCGGCGAAACGACGGCCCTGCCGGCCACAACACGCTCGATGACGGGAGCGCCCTCGATTCGCTCGCACGTCGCGGCGACGGTCTCCGCCGTCGGCGTCGCCGACGGCCGCGGCCGACCCAGGCTCACACCGACCACGAGCGCGGCCGCCGCTGCCAGCAGGGCGGTGCCGATGGCCAGCCGTCGCACAGCGGTACGGCGGGCGTGATCCGCGCGCCATCGCTCGCGCACGGCGGCGCGCACGCGCGCCATCCGTTCGC